>MDTG01308036.1_pt1 | contig 10161 bp, 3 predicted proteins | sample 811421 | NCBI WGS metagenome assembly MDTG01 (sample SAMN05326645, study PRJNA326480) | marine metagenome | isolation source: seawater | place: Pacific Ocean: South East | collected 2011 | reverse complement strand
GCGAGTGGTAAATTATTATTTAATTGTAGAGTAATTCCAAATAGAGGATCGTGGTTAGATTTTGAGTATGATGTAAAAGATCTTTTGTATTTTAGAATAGACAGAAAAAAAAAAATATACGTATCAACACTTCTTCTTGCTTTAGGATATTCTAAAGACGACATAGTAAATGAATTTTTTGAAAAAGAAAATTATATCTTTGATTCAAAAATAAAAAAATGGAAAACTAAGTTTAATCCTGAAAATTACAAATCAAAAAATTTTTCTGAGGAAATTGTCGATGCTAAAAGTGGTAAAGTAGTTATTAAAGCTGGCGAAAAAACTAATTTTTTAAATGCCAAAAAACTTTTTGATGGTGGTCTAAAAGAAATCTTTGTTTCAAATGAGTCATTGTATGGAAAATTTTTGCATAAAGACATTATATGTGGGGAAGAAACATTTAAAATTGGTACTGAATTGAACGAAACTATAATTAACAAAATTCTGGAATCAAAAATTGAAAATATTTTTATTTCAGCCACTAATTCTATAAATAAAGGTCCATATCTAATTCAAACAGTATTTAATGATAAAAATAATAATAAAAATGATGCAATTACAGAAATTTATAAAGTGTTGAGACCAGGTGAACCACCAACTATAGAAATAGCTACTCAGATATTTAATAATTTGTTTTTTAGCTCAGATAGATATGATCTTTCAGACGTTGGTAGAGTCAAAATGAATTCTAGATTAAAATTAGAGTGTTCAGATAAAATAACAATTCTACGAAATGATGACATTCTTGCTATCATTAAAAAAATGCTCGATTTAAGAGATGGTAAAGATGAGGTTGATGATATAGACCATTTAGCAAATAGAAGAGTCAGATCAGTTGGTGAATTAGTTGAAAATCAAGCAAGAATTGGTGTGTACAGAATGGAAAGAGCAATCAAAGAAAAAATGACAACTTTAGATGTTGAATCTGCAATGCCACAGGATTTAATAAATGCAAAACCTTTAACTGTTTCATTAAAAGACTTTTTTGCTACCTCTCAGCTCTCACAATTTATGGATCAAACTAATCCTTTGTCTGAAATAACTCATAAAAGAAGAGTTTCAGCTTTAGGTCCTGGAGGTTTGACTAGAGAAAGAGCAGGATTTGAGGTAAGAGACGTTCACCCCACTCACTATGGCAGAATTTGTCCAATAGAAACTCCCGAAGGACCTAACATTGGGTTAATAAATAGTCTGTCAACTTATTCAAAAATCAATAAATACGGTTTTATAGAAAGTCCATATAAAAAAGTAAAAAATGGTATTGTTGAGGATAAGATTGAGTATTTATCTGCAATGGAAGAAAGTAATTTTACTATTGCTCAAGCTAATTCAAAAATTGATAAAAATTCAAAATTCACTGAAAGCCTTGTATCGTGTAGGCAAAATCTAAATTTTATTTTATCTAAACCTGAAAATATTGATTACATTGATGTATCCCCTAAACAACTAGTTTCTGTTGCAGCTTCTTTAATACCTTTCTTAGAAAATGATGATGCTAACAGAGCTTTAATGGGATCTAATATGATGAGGCAGGCAGTTCCACTCTTAAAACCAGAGTCTCCTTTAGTAGGAACTGGAATTGAAAGCGATGTAGCATTAGACTCAGGTGTTACCATAGTTGCAAAAAGAGATGGTGTTGTAGATAAAATAGATGGAAAAAGAATTGTAATTAAAGCAACAAGTGAAACAGATTTTACTAAGTCAGGTGTTGATATTTATAATTTACAAAAATTTAAAAGATCTAATCAAAATACATGCATTAACCAAAAGCCACTTGTTCGGGTAGGTGATAAGGTTAAGTCTGGAGATATTATTGCAGATGGACCTTCAACTAAACTTGGTGAATTAGCTTTGGGTAAAAATGTGACAGTAGCATTTATGCCGTGGCAGGGATATAATTTTGAGGATTCAATTTTAATTTCTGAAAGATGTGTTACTGATGATGTCTTCACTTCAGTTCATATTGAAGAATATGAAGTAATGGCAAGAGATACAAAGCTTGGAGAAGAGGATATAACAAGAGATATTCCCAATGTTAATGAAGATGCGTTAAAAAATTTAGATGAGTCTGGAATAGTTTACATAGGAGCAGAGGTTAAGCCGGGTGATATATTAGTTGGTAAAGTTACGCCAAAAGGTGATACAGCGTCTGGTCCTGAAGAAAAACTTTTAAGATCAATTTTTGGAGAAAAAGCTATAGATGTTACAGACACTTCACTAAAAATGCCTAGTGGAAGTGGAGGTATCGTGGTTGACGTAAGGGTTTTCAATAGACACGGTATAGATAAAGATGAGAGATCTATTACAATTGAAAGATCAGAGATTGACTCTGTTCAACAAGATAGAATTGTCGAAGAAGAAATTTTAGAGAGAAATATTAAACAAAGAGCTACCCAAATTTTAGATGGAGAGACCGTAGGTAAAAAAACCAAAGATTTAAATCAAGGTACAAAAATAACATCAGATATTTTGAATAATTTATTAATATCTGAATTATTTAAAATTACAGTTGGAAATGAAAAGAAAGAACAAACATTAAACCAACTTAGAGATCAATACAATAAAGCTAAGCAAGACATACAAGAAAGATTTGAAGATAAAGTTTTAAAAATTAGACAAGGAGATGAACTTTTACCTAGCGTTATGAAAATGGTTAAGGTTTTTGTTGCTATTAAAAGAAGACTACGTCCTGGAGACAAAATGTCTGGTAGACATGGTAATAAAGGAGTGGTCAGTAAAATTGTTCCTGTTGAAGACATGCCTTATAGAGAAAATGGAAAACCCGTTGATATAGTGCTAAATCCTTTAGGAGTACCAAGTCGAATGAATGTAGGACAAATACTTGAAACTCATCTAGGATGGGCATGTACCGAACTTGGTGAGAAAGTTAAAAATCTAATAAATGAAAATCAAAAAAAGTTTGAAAAAAATGAAAAAATATCGAATTTTTTAAAATCTGTATATGGAAAAGATACTTACGATGAAAATTTGGATAAATTAAATAAAACTGAATTTAAAGATCTTTGTGAAAATCTTCAAAATGGCGTACCAATAGCAACACCTGTATTTGATGGAGCTAAAGAGCAAGATGTTACAAAAATGCTTGAACTTGCTGAATTACCGAACTCAGGCCAAACCGAGTTATGGGATGGACGAACAGGAGAAAAATTTGATCGCGAAGTAACTGTGGGAACAATTTATATGCTTAAACTTCATCACTTAGTTGAAGATAAAATCCATGCTAGATCTACAGGTCCATACAGTTTAGTTACTCAGCAACCATTAGGGGGTAAGGCACAATTAGGTGGTCAAAGATTTGGTGAAATGGAGGTTTGGGCTCTGGAGGCATATGGAGCTTCTTACACACTTCAAGAAATTTTAACAGTAAAATCTGATGATGTTGCTGGTAGAGTAAAAGTTTACGAGACTATTGTTAAGGGTGAAGAAAATTTTGAGTCAGGTATTCCTGAGTCATTTAATGTATTAGTTAAAGAAATTAAGGCATTAGCTTTAAACGTGGAGTTAAATTAATATGAAAAAAGATTTAAAGGATCTATTTAAAACTGGAGATAATATAAGTGAAGCTCAAAATTTTAATAGTATAAAAATTACTTTAGCAAGCCCTGAAAAGATCAAGTCTTGGACTTACGGAGAAATCAAAAAACCAGAGACAATCAATTACAGAACTTTTAGACCTGAAAAAGATGGTCTTTTTTGTTCTAGAATATTTGGACCAATAAAAGATTACGAGTGTTTATGTGGAAAATATAAACGAATGAAGTTTAGAGGTATAATTTGTGAAAAATGTGGTGTTGAGGTAACTAAATCAAATGTCAGAAGAGAAAGAATGGGACATATAAATCTAGCAACTCCAGTTGCTCATATTTGGTTCCTAAAATCATTGCCGAGTAGAATTTCATTAGCTATAGACATGAAACTTAAAGAGGTTGAAAGAGTATTATATTTTGAAAGTTTCATTGTTATCGAACCAGGATTAACAGATCTCAAAAAAAATCAACTTTTGAATGAGGATGAATTAGCAAAATACCAAGAAGAGCATGGTGAAGATGCGTTTTCAGCTGGAATTGGAGCTGAAGCAATTTTAGAAATTCTCAAAGCTATAGATTTACCAAAAGAGAGGGATGTGCTTTTAAAAAATATTAAGGAAACGAAATCAAAAGTCGCCGAGGAAAGATCTATTAAACGTCTTAAATTAATCGACTCTTTTATCGAAACTGGTAACAAGCCTGAATGGATGATTTTAACGACTATTCCAGTTATTCCTCCAGAGCTTAGACCATTAGTACCTCTTGATGGTGGAAGATTTGCTACTTCAGATTTAAATGATCTTTATAGAAGAGTTATAAACAGAAATAATAGATTAAAAAGACTAATGGATCTTAAAGCCCCAGACATCATTATAAGGAATGAAAAAAGAATGCTTCAGGAGTCAGTGGATGCATTATTTGATAATGGACGAAGAGGAAGAGTTATTACTGGAACAGGGAAAAGACCATTAAAATCCCTAGCAGAGATGTTAAAAGGTAAACAAGGTAGATTTAGACAAAATTTACTTGGAAAAAGGGTCGATTATTCAGGTAGGTCAGTCATCGTTGTTGGACCAGATTTAAAACTTCATGAGTGTGGTCTTCCAAAAAAAATGGCACTAGAGTTATTTAAGCCTTTTTTATATGCAAGACTAAACAAATTAGGTCTAGCTTCAACAATAAAACAAGCAAAGAAACTTGTTGAAAAAGAAACAAACGCAGTTTGGGATGCTTTAGAACTAATTGTTAGGGAGCATCCAATTATACTAAATCGAGCTCCTACACTTCATAGACTCGGTGTTCAAGCATTTGAGCCAAAACTCATTGAGGGTGATGCTATTGAATTACATCCACTTACTTGTGCTGCATTTAATGCTGACTTTGATGGTGATCAAATGGCTGTGCATATTCCATTAAGCTTAGAAGCACAATTAGAGGCTAGAGTATTAATGATGTCAACCAACAATATTTTAAGTCCATCAAACGGAAAACCAATAATTGTTCCCAGTCAGGATATGATATTAGGTATTTATTATCTATCGCAACCTCCTTATCAAACGGAAAAAGTTGAAGGGTATTTTGTAAATAGTTCTGAGATAGAGCAGGGATTAGAGTCAGGCAAAATAAATGTACACTCAAGAATAATCTCGAGGTTTTCAACGGTAGATGAAAAAGGCAATGAAAAGTATGAAAAATATACAAGTACAGTTGGTAGATTTTTATTAGCGAACCTACTGCCAAAACATAAAGATATTAAATTCTCTTTAGTAGATAGATTGTTACCAAAAAAAGTAGTTTCTGAAATAATTGACAATGTTTTTAGATTTACAGGTCAAAAAAGTACAGTAATTTTCTGTGATAAGTTAAAGGATCTTGGTTTTAAACATGCCTTCAAAGCCGGTATATCTTTTGGTAAGGATGATTTAATCATACCAGATAATAAAGAACAATTAATCGAGGAAACTAAAAAGTTAATCACAGATTATGAAAATCAATATGCTGAAGGATTAATTACTAGAGGCGAAAAATATAATAAAGTTGTTGATGCATGGTCGAAATGTACAGACAGAGTAGCTTCTGAAATGATGAAAAGAATATCAGCTACAGAAACTACTAAAGATGGTCTTAAGGTAAATTCTGTATTTATGATGGCAGACTCAGGAGCTAGGGGTTCCGCAGCTCAGATGAAACAATTAGCAGGAATGAGAGGTCTTATAGCAAAACCGTCTGGTGAAATTATTGAGTCTCCAATTACGTCAAACTTTAAAGAGGGTTTAACAGCTCTTGAATATTTTAATTCAACTCATGGTGCAAGAAAAGGACTTGCTGATACTGCTTTAAAAACAGCTAATTCAGGTTATTTGACAAGACGATTATGTGATGTTGCACAAGATTTAACAATTACAAAAAAAGAATGTGAAAGTCCAGGTTCAATAAAACTTTCTGAAATTATAGAAGGTGGAAATGTAATTGTGAGTCTTTCTGAAAGAGCATTAGGTCGTGTAACAGCTAAAGAGGTTAAGAATCCAATAACAGGAGATGTAATTATTAAGAAAAATCAAGAAATAGACGAAAGTGTATGTGAAAAAATAGATGCAGCTGGAGTTAAATTAATTTCAGTTTATTCAGTCATTACTTGTAGTTCAAAAGAGGGTGTATGTGCAAAATGTTATGGAAGAGATTTATCAAGAGGAAAAATGGTTCATGTTGGTGAAGCAATTGGAATGATTTCTGCTCAATCAATTGGCGAACCTGGTACGCAATTAACCATGAGAACTTTTCATGTCGGAGGAACAGCATCAATTAAACAAGACTCTCAAATAATAAGTAAAAATGAAGGTACTTTAAAAATTATTAATACAAACCTATTAGAAGATTCGAAAAAAAATCAAATAGTAATGGGTAGAAATACTCAATTATCAATTGAGGATGAAAACGGTCTTCAAATTGCAATCTATAAAGTTCCATACGGATCTAAACTCTTTTTCAAAAATGGAGACAAAATTAAAAAAAATTCTAAGATTTGCGAGTGGGATCCTTATACAACTCCAGTAATAGCTGAGAAAAGTGGAATTGTGAATTATGTTGATTTAATTGATGGTGTTACACTATCTGAAACTTTGGACGATGAAACAGGAATAGAATCCAAATCAGTAATTGATTGGAGATCACAATCTAAAAATACAGATTTAAAACCTAGGATTACACTTCGTGATGAAAAAGGAAACGTTGTTAAGAAGGCCGATGATAACGAAGCTAGATATTATTTAGTACCTGATTCAATTTTATCAGTTAAAGATGGTCAAAAAATATTTGCAGGAGATGTAATAGCAAGATTACCTAAAGAAACTTCAAAAACAAAAGATATTACTGGAGGCTTGCCAAGAGTTGCAGAACTTTTTGAGGCAAGAAAAGCCAAAGATAGTGCGATTATAGCAGAAAATGATGGAAACGTTTTATTTGGTAAAGAAGTTAGAGGAAAACAAAGAGTCTCAATTGTTTCTGATAATGGAGAAACTTCAAATTATTTAATTCCAAAAGGAAAACATATTAATTTTAACCAAGGTGAAAAAATTAAAAAAGGAGAATATTTATTAGATGGTCAACCTTTACCACACGATATCTTAAGGATTCTTGGTATTGAGGAATTAACTGAATATTTTGTAAACCAAGTTCAGGAAGTATATAGACTTCAAGGAGTTGTAATAAATGATAAACATATAGAAACAATTTTAAGACAGATGCTCAAAAAAATTGAAGTTAAAAACTCAGGAGACTCAAGTTTATTACCAGGAGAAATAATAGATCGTATTAAATTTGATAACATGAATGAAAAACTTAAATCTGATGGAAAGAAGCCTGCCGTTGGTGAAAGAGTATTAATGGGTATTACTAAAGCTTCTTTACAAACTGAGTCTTTTATTTCTGCTGCATCTTTCCAAGAAACCACACGAGTTTTAACAGATGCCGCAATAAAAGGAAAAACTGATACTTTACTAGGTCTAAAGGAAAATGTTATTGTTGGAAGATTGGTACCTGCTGGTACTGGCACTATCAAAAATAGCTGGAACAAGAGAGCTCTTGATGATGATAATAAATTTTTATCAGAGCAAGAAGTTAAAGAGACTTCAGAAACCCAAGTAAATCAATAAAAAAACACCATATTTTCTACCATTTCCGTTTGACAAAAAAAATTTCTATAGTAATTTGGCCATATTTTTTGGTTGGAATGTAATATCATTGGGATATTAAACGCTGCCACTAAATAACCTGTCAGTTATTTCTTATCAAAAAATATAAATATTTTATGCCGACTATAAACCAGTTACTCAGAAAAAGAAGACGCAGACCATCTGTAAGGGATAAGGTTCCAGCCTTAGAAAAGTCCCCACAAAAAAGAGGAGTTTGTGTGAAGGTTTATACTACTACACCAAAAAAACCTAACTCAGCACTTAGAAAAGTTGCAAGAGTCAGGCTATCAAATGGTCACGAGGTTACTTCTTATATTCCTGGAGAAGGTCATAATCTTCAAGAACACTCAGTTGTTTTAATTAGAGGAGGAAGAGTAAAAGATTTACCTGGGGTAAGATATCATATTCTTAGAGGTAATTTAGATACTCAGGGAGTTACAGCAAGAAAACAACAACGTTCTAAGTATGGTGCTAAAAAAGGTAAATAAAAATGTCTAGAAAAAGAAAAGCACCAAAAAAAATTCCAATAGTTGATCCAGTTTATAAATCACCAATTATTCCAAAATTAATAAATAATATCATGTATGATGGTAAAAAAACTGTTGCAGAAAAAATTATTTATGATGCCATTGAAAAAATTAAATCAAAATCTAAGGACGAGCCTATAACAGTTTTTAATGAAGCAATTAATAACATTAAGCCAACCGTTGAAGTAAGATCAAGAAGAGTTGGTGGTGCCACATATCAAGTGCCAGTAGAGGTTAAATCAAAAAGATCACAAGCTTTAGCTCTCAGATGGTTAATAGATGCATCAAGAAAAAGAAAAGATAAAAATATGTCTGACAAAATTTTTAACGAAATTTATGATGCTTACCAAAATAGAGGATCAGCAATTAAAAAGAAAGAGGATACACATAAAATGGCGGAGTCAAATAAAGCATTCGCACATTTTAGATGGTAAAAAGATATGAGTAGAACACATACTTTAGAAAAATATCGAAACATTGGGATTATGGCACATATAGATGCTGGCAAAACCACAACTACCGAAAGAATTTTGTATTATACTGGAAAAAGTCATAAAATTGGTGAAGTTCATGATGGTGCTGCAACAATGGATTGGATGGAACAAGAACAAGAGAGAGGAATAACAATTACTTCGGCCGCAACCACATGTTTTTGGAGAGATAATAGAATAAATATTATAGATACACCCGGACATGTTGACTTTACAATTGAAGTGGAGAGATCACTAAAAGTTTTAGATGGTGCAGTTGCTGTTTTTGATGGTGTTGCTGGTGTTGAACCACAATCAGAGACTGTTTGGAGACAAGCTGATAAATATAAAGTTCCAAGAATTTGTTTTGTTAATAAGCTTGATCGTACGGGTGCAGATTTTTTTAGGTGCGTTGAGATGATTAAAGACAGATTAGGTGCAAAGCCTTTAGTAATGCAGATACCAATTGGAATAGAGTCATCACTACAAGGAGTAGTTGATCTAGTTAAGATGAAAGCAATTGTTTGGAAAAACGAGGATCTAGGTGCTGAGTGGGAAGAAAAAGATATTCCAGAAGATCTTAAAGAAATTTGTAATAAATATAGACAGGAGCTTGTAGAAACAGCTGTCGAACAAGATGAAAAACTTATGGAGAGTTATTTAAATGGTGATGAAATCAAAAAAGAAGATTTGATAAAATGTGTAAGAAAAGGTTGTTTGAACTTCGACTTTGTACCAGTATTAACTGGTTCAGCCTTTAAAAATAAAGGTGTTCAACCATTATTAGATGCAGTTGTAGATTATTTGCCTAGTCCAAAAGATATTGGATCAATTAAAGGTACAAAACCGAATTCAGAGGATATCCTTGAAATGAAATTTGAAGATAGCGCTCCTTTTTCAGCTTTAGCCTTCAAAGTAGCAAATGACCCTTTTGTTGGTTCGCTTACATTTATAAGAGTTTATTCTGGAACAGTGAAAACTGGTACAGGTATTTATAATACCTCAAAAGACAAAGAGGAGAGAGTTGGTAGGATGTTATTGATGCATGCAAATTCAAGAGAAGATATTAAAGAAGCTAACGCAGGAGATATTGTAGCTTTAGCAGGTCTAAAAAATACTATTACAGGCCATACACTCGCAAACAAAGATAATCCTGTACTTTTGGAACCAATGGAATTTCCAGATCCGGTTATTGAAATTGCAGTTGAACCAAAAACAAAGGCTGATCAAGAAAAAATGGGTGAAGCCCTTGCTAGACTAGCTAAAGAAGATCCTTCATTTAGAGTTAGTTCTGACGAGGAGTCAGGACAAACAATTATTAAAGGCATGGGAGAACTTCACTTAGATATAATTGTTGATAGAATGAAAAGAGAATTTAAGGTAGAGG
>MDTG01302413.1_pt1 | contig 10161 bp, 10 predicted proteins | sample 811421 | NCBI WGS metagenome assembly MDTG01 (sample SAMN05326645, study PRJNA326480) | marine metagenome | isolation source: seawater | place: Pacific Ocean: South East | collected 2011 | reverse complement strand
GGAGATGAGGTTTTCGAATTAAGCGAAAATGAATCAACCTATATTCCGATTGGTGTAAAACATAGATTAGAAAACCCATTTAAAACACCATTGGAGATAATTGAAGTTCAATCCGGGTCATATTTAGGTGAGGATGATATTGAGCGACTTGAGGATGTTTACGGTCGACAAACCGATGATGACAAATAAATTTAATGTAATTATTTTTCCATCATTTCCTGTAAACATTTTTTCCAATCCTGGTTAAACTCGCAATTTCGGTAATTTTTAAACCACGGACCTCCCTCCGTGTAGTGTATTGCCCTGGGAACTCCATCATCTTTTTTGTACCAACCAACAAGCCAATTCCAGTCACAAGGCAATTCTCCAATTTCTTCGTCTTTTAACCAGGTAAATCTATGAAAATATGCCCCATCAAAATTAGGGTTATTAACACTGTCGACTGTCACTTTCTCGTTAGATGGGTGGGAGCAATTCCACAGCACTACGCTAGACCAGTTTTTTCGGGGGTAAATGGTTTGGACTTGCCCGTCCATTTTTAATCCAGGTTTGGGATTAAACTCGTGTTTGACACACATGACAGCATATCGATCATCAGCGAGTGAAAAGAGGTTATTTACGTCCTCAAGAAATACAATGTCACAATCTATAAAAAGAGCCCATCCCTTAAAATTCATTAAATGCGGAACCAAAAACCTTGTAAAAGTGAATTCGGTTGATGCTAACTTATCGACTTCTCTCCAGTAAATTTTTTTCTGACGAAGTTCATGCTGCACTAATGGAGTAACGTTTACATTGGTGTTAAACCGCTTTATGCTGAATTCGCAAACTTGAAATGCTATATCTTCTCTTGTATCGTACCCGACAAAAACATTTGATACCATTTTATCCTTTCACAACGACTTATTACATCAATAATTACAAATTTGATTCCTATCATACAATAGGTTGGGTTTACAATATAGGTCGAACATTGACGAGACGAGTTAAATTTTACTAAAGCGTTTAATTTTATAGAAAGAATTGCAGAAGTTGGACTATAGTATAAAATCGATTGCGTGGTTGATTTCCAATTTGCGAACCAATGATTTTTCGGAGCTTTTCAATACAGAAATGGCGAGTACGAGAATGAGAGCAGGTGTTTGCATATCTGGATGTATAAAACAGGGCTTTACAGTTTTGCCTCCTAATTACAGAGATCCGTCACATAATCCAGATGTAGTTTTTATGGCTAAATTTGTACCGGACAGCAATACCGGTCAATTTTTGGATGATTCTGGCGTACGTAAAGATGTGTGGTTGCGGAAAATAGATAGGTTGATCAAGGGGAAAAAGAAGCTAGTTTTAGACTATACTGACAATCATTTTACCAAACAGGGTGTGGTTGGAGACTTCTACAGGGAAATAAAGGATTACGTTAGTGGTTTGGTCTTACCAAGTCATAAAATGCGCTCCAACATCAAAAATGAATGGGACCGGTTTAGCGCGGTAATCCCGGAGCCGGTCGAAATTGACTTCATCGAACCTGAGCGTGCTAAGCTGGACTATAATCAGATGACTGTCTTATGGTTCGGTCATGTGTCAAATTTATCATATCTTTTTAACTACATGGCGACACAATTGCATATAGACCCGCCTAAGCATTTAATTATTCTGACCAATAACATGCCGACAGCTGCAGTGCAGGAGGGGGCAAAACGCGCTCCGAAAAATATGAAGATTACGCTGGCCCCATGGTCTCACGATAATATGAGGAAGGCGGCAAAGGGTTCACACTATTGTATTATTCCTAGTTCAAAGGATGACCCAAGGAAAAGCGGTGTTAGTCCTGGAAGATTGCTCACAAGTTTTGCGCTGGGGCTCCCCGTTATTGCAGAGGGTCTGGATTCTTATCTTCCTTTTTCAAAATTTTTTGCCACTGTTGGGAGCGACGATGCGCGGAAATTAGCACAAAAACCTTCCAGTTATCATGAGCGAGTACGTGCAGCACAAGAGATTGTAAAAAAGGAGTACACAGTTTCAGCAATAGAAAAAGAATGGGTAAAAGTCGTGAAAAGTTGTTTCGACGGGGAAAGTCTGGCTTCTGAGAAAGGAAGGGATTATGATGACAATCGTTAGAGTACTAACATGGGTCGCAGTTTTGTTTACTCTAAGTTTTTTTATAAATATAGCTAAAGCTCAGGAAGCCTCTCTTAAGGCCGGTATAGAGGCTATGAATAGAGGTCATTACGCAACTGCTCTGAGGGCATTTCGAAATCTTGCAGAATATGGTGATTCACAGGCAGAAAATAACATTGGATACCTTTACGAAAGGGGTCTCGGAGTTCCTCAAGACTATGGGAAGGCACTCAAGTGGTATAAGCTTGCAGCAAAAAAATCTCTACCAGAGGGTGAATACAATGTGGGCCTACTATATCATTACGGTTACGGCGTGGCAAAAAACCAATCTGAGGCGAGGAAGTGGTTCGAAAAAGCTGCAAGAAAAGGTTTTGTTGAGGCAGAGTATATGATGGGACAGCTTTTTCAGAATGGCTGGGGTGCCCGCCCCAACGGATTAAAGGCCCTAGCCTGGTATAAAAGGGCCGCCAAAAAAGGAAAAATTGAGGCGCAGTTTATGGCAGGTGTAATGTTTCTTTCTGGTGATGCAGGGGAAGAAGAGCCTATAAAGGGATATGCGTGGACGCATGTATCGATGTTGAATGGGTACGAGAATGCTAAAGAAATTCTGGATTATGCAGAGTTGAGTATGAAAGATAACCAGATAAAAATGGCTAAGGCGCTCTCAAAACAGTGTATCGTCTCAAAGCTTAAACAATGCCCTTAACGTAATCGAGGAGGAAATTGGTGGAAGAAAATTTGTTTTCAAATCGTTTTGACGCAGTCGCTGATAAACTATTCGTCGAACGTTGGTCACCGAGAAGTTTTTCTTCGGACCCCGTACCTGAGAAAGATTTAAAAAAAATAATTGACGCAGGAAGGTGGTCACCCTCTACCTCAAATGAACAACCGTGGCTTTTCTTTACTGCGTCTCGAGAGATTTCAAAATTTCAACAATTTGTATCTTGTTTAAATGAAGGTAATCAGGTTTGGGCCAAAAACTCGGGTGTCATCGGGTTTATAATTGCAAGAAAATTTTTTAAGAACAAACCTAGAGAAAATCTTTTAGCGGATTTTGATTGCGGCGCCGCATGGATGGCACTTACAATTCAAGCCCGTTTACTGGGGTATTATACTCATGGGATGGGTGGGATTAATCGGAATCAGGTAGAGAAGGTCTTGAATCTTGAGCCGGAAAAAGAAAAGGTTCTCATGGGTTTTGCCCTGGGTACACGCGGAAATTTGGAGCTTTTGCCCTCAGAGTTAGCGAATAAAGAGAACCCTTCTTCACGAGAGGATCTAAGAGATATTTGGAAAGTGCTATGAAGAAACAGACATTTTGACTTTTTTTTAGACACCAACATCTTGCGGAATAAATAGATGGGAATTTTTAGCTTTGCTGGACTCTCGGGACGATGGTAAATATTGTGTTTCGAAGTTTGTAATAAAAAATTGAAGTCAGGTTAGATGAGAAAAACATTATTTGGTCACCCCGCAGGCTTATATACACTATTTATGACAGAAATGTGGGAACGCTTCAGTTACTATGGAATGAGAGCGTTATTGATTCTCTACCTAACGAAGCACTTCCTATTTGATGATCTCAAAGCCGGGATGATTTACGGAAGTTATGTAGCTCTCATATACGGCCTGCCGCTATTGGGTGGGATTTTAGCGGATAGATATTTAGGGATGAAAAAGTCAGTAACCTTTGGTGCTATTTTGCTCGTTTTTGGTCACCTGTCAATGGCAATTGAGGGAAATCCTGCCGTAATGCAAGGCGACTCTATTGTTCGTTCTGATTTCCATTTAAGTTTCTTTTTTTTCTCCATTTCCTTAATTGCTGTTGGCGTTGGATTTCTAAAGGCAAATATTTCTAACTTAGTTGGTGCTCTGTATGACGTTGATGATCAAAAAAGGGACAGTGGGTTCACGATTTTTTATATGGGCATTAATTTAGGGGCCTTCGTTGCTACTATACTTTGTGCTTACCTAGGTGAGACGTTTGGATGGCGATATGGTTTTGGAGTGGCAGGGATAGGAATGCTTCTGGGTTTACTTACATTTAGGATGGGTGCTAAAAATCTAGAAAATTTCGGTCTTCCTCCGAATCCTGCTGTTTTGCAACAAAAATTTTTCGGTTTGAAAGTTGAGTACATAATTTATTCTTCCGCATTAATATTCGTTTCTTTCGTTTGGTTTCTGTTTCAGGTACTCGACGACTTCGGATTGGTGTTAAGTTCAATCGGTTTACCAGTTCTGACATGGTTGTTCTTTTATCTTTTTCGAAATTGCTCGACACAAGAGAGAAATCAAACTCTAGTAATGTTGGTTTTAATGGCGTTCTCAGTTTTCTTTTGGGCGTTGTTTGAGCAGGCAGCCTCATCGATAACGTTATTTACGGATAGAAATGTGAACACTGGAGAGTCATTACCCGCTGGAATGTTTCAAGCACTAAATCCTTTTTTTATAGTATTATTTGCTCCAGTTTTTGCGTATCTGTGGGTTTTTTTGGGAAAGAAAAATATTGAACCAAATGTCGGTATTAAATTTGCGTTGGCAATTTTACTTGTGGGTATTGGGTTTTTAGCACTTGTATTGGGATCAAATTATGCCGATAGTACTTTTAAAGTAAACCTCATATTTTTAGTGGTGATGTATTTGTGTCATACATTCGGTGAGCTCTGTCTTTCGCCGGTTGGGTTATCCATGGTTTCAAGATTATCAGTCACCCGAATTGCTGGATTAATGATGGGAGTATGGTTCCTTTCCAGTTCACTGGCAGGATATGTTTCTGGGTTAATTGCTGGATTAATGGCGGTACCTACCGTAGGAAGTTTGGATGAAGGGGATTCAGCTATATCTCTTCAAATTTATAGTTCAAATTTCGAAAAGCTTGCCATATTATCTATCATTGTCGCGTCGATTTTATTTCTAATTAACCCACTAATCAAAAAATATACGAGAAACTAGTTAGATAGGGTATTCTTGAATTATTATTTACAAGTCTAGTGATTATGTTGTTAAACTTTTTCAAGAACAGCGCAGCGGTATTGGAATCTCTTGACCGACTAGAGGAAACTTGTGTAAAGATCGCTGAAGAAATTAAGGATGTCCACAAAAAAGGAAATAGTATTTTACTTGCTGGGAACGGAGGAAGCTGTTCAGACAGTTTGCATTTTGCGGGAGAGTTATCATGCACTTATTCGAAAGATGATCGAAAACCGTTCCGAGCCATTTGTTTGCAGGCAAATCAGTCTGCATTAACAGCGTGGAGTAACGATTTTGACTTTACAAGTTTCTATCAAAGGCAAATCGAGGCCATCGGAAGAAAGGGAGACCTTTTAGTTTTATTTTCAACTAGTGGTGGTTGTTTAAAAACAAAGAGATCGTTAAACTTAATCTTGGCTGCAAACGAAGCAAAAAAAAGAGGAATAAAAGTAGTAGGCTTCGTTGGAAAGAGTGGCGGTGAATTGGTAACTATAGTTGACATTATTTTGCATGTTCAGAGTAACAATACAGCTATGGTTCAGCAGGGCCATATTACTCTTGTCCATGCAATTTGTGAATTATTAGAACATTAACCATGAGAGAAAGACGATGAAGCTTTTCCTTAACGTAATTTTGATTTTTAGTTTGTTTTGTAAATCTTGTTTCGGAGCATGGTCAGAAGTTGCGAGAAACATTGACAACACTAGATATTTTCTCGATTTTGGAAAAATGCAAATGGTTGTTCCTTACACGTACGCATGGCTTCTAGTAAATTACCTAGAACCGAACCAGTCCGGGGATATGAGTGAAGTGCATTACATTAAAGTACATTGCGAGGATGCTGTTTTTCGTACGTTAAAAGTTCTACGTTATGGAGGACCTATGGGCCTCGGCAACGTCACCGAAAATTTTATTCCGGCTAATTCGCTAGATTGGACTCATTCTAAAGAGGGGACAGCTCGAGAGGCCGTTATAAAGGACATTTGCTTTAATAGCGTAGTTGAATAGGTTGATCAGTTGCGACAGTGTTTAAACACAGCTAGAAAAAGTGGACTTGCCGAGTTATCCATCTACAGGACGCAACGGATCATTCATTGCCGATACACTAAATCTTTATCTTCCGGCCAATGGTCATGTACTCGAAACGGCGTCTGGGACGGGAGAACACATACATTATTTAGGGAAAAAGTTTCCCTACCTGGTATGGCAGCCATCAGATAAATCATCCGATTTATTCTGGGCGATCAGTGAAAGAATTAAGAATGAAACTAACATATTGGACCCAATTGAACTTGATCTAACAAATAATAGTTTTCCGTGCAAGAACAAACGATACAACGTAATATTAAATATCAACATGATCCACATTGCGCCTTGGGATGCTTGCATTGGACTATTCCGTCTCGCGAAGGAAGTAATCTCTTCGGATGGGTTTCTTTTTCTCTATGGGCCTTTTAAAGTCGAAGGGTCGAATACCTCTGCGAGCAATATTAAATTCGATACCTCCCTAAGAGAGAGAAACCCAGAATGGGGTATAAGGAATTTGGAGGATGTAGTAGCTACAGCCAAAAACTATGAATTCCGTCACTTTGAAGTACACGAGATGCCTGTCAATAACAAATCAGTAATTTTTCAAAAAGTTGAAATGTCCAATGCATAATTTCAGTTAACCTTTGACTGCAAAAAAAACATGGAGCTAAAAATTTTTTCGTACACTTAAGGAATCTACGACAAGCCTGGCAAGTTAAACTTATAGGAAGAGGCTAAGAAAGGGGGGTTATAAATGTTGCCGGAATAAGTTAGTTCGTTGAATGTATCGATCCTGGTCAAAAATCCTCCTGAGGCCGTCAAAATAGCATGGCCCGCAGCCGTATCCCAGATGCAGGTTCGTCCGAATCGGGGATATACATGTCCAACACCCTCCGCTATTAGACAAATTTTTATGGATGAACCTCGTTGGGTAATTTTTGTTTTTTCCGATTTGAAATTCTCATTTAACCAGTTCTTTGTTTCTATCGAAGGGTGAGAACGACTGGTTAAGATATTAACTTCTCCATTTGGAACACTAACGAAATTTTTTGTTGGATTTGAAAGTAGCCCTGTTGATTTTGAGACATTTTGGTACCGTAGGGATTCTTTGAGTTTTTTATTTGTATCTGTATAACCTAGCCAAATTTTATCAAAAACCGGAGCGTAAATAATCCCAAAGATGGGCTTTTTATTTCTGATTAAACCGATGTTGACTGTAAAGTCTCCACTTTTTTTTAAAAATTCTTTTGTTCCGTCTAAGGGGTCAACTGCCCAAAACAGTTCTTCGTCCGGAATATCGTTGCCACAGTTAGACTCTTCAGAAATACATGGAATAGTATTCTCTAGTTTGAAGAGTCGTTCAACTATAATTTCATCAGCTCGTAAGTCAGCTTCTGTTACCGGAGATGAATCCTCCTTAATAGATATTTTTGTTGCTGACCTTTGGTATTCCTCCAGAATTGCTTTCCCAGCCAGCAAACACGTCTCAGTAATATTTTCGAAAAAGGATTTGTCGAAAATTAACATATTTTGTTGTCCTGATTATGTATCTATCTTATAAAGTTATGTTTAAAGACAATAATGAAAAGTTAACGTCAATAGTCTATTTAAAACCCTATTAACTAAATCCGATTAAGGTAAATCCGACGCATAACCGACTAATTCACAAGCATATGATTTTTCCGCTTTAATAAAACTGATTTAACTAAATTGGGGATAGCAAAAAAGATTCATACTCAAGTTTACTTAGTCTGAAGGCCAAACTTCTTTGTGAATAATAACCATCTTTTTAGACTTTCGCAATGCGCCAAACATCGGAAATTGAAAAGCCATGCAAATAACAGCTACTAATCCAGTTTTTTTTCTCATAACGATTTATGACTTTTATATGCTCTCCGTTAAAGAATTCTTTATTTATAGTAGATAAGTTTAAAATTTCTATTTTTAAACTAGATCTTCTTTTCTCAAAAATATGGTTTTACAATACCAAATATAAAAAGTTGTCATTGTCTTAAATTACAATTCTTATATAGTAAAGTCTAACTATTATTTTTAAATATTTTGTTCGAAAATGCTGAAAGAAAAAGTTCAGATAAATGGAGCGTACATGTATGAGTGAAATTAAATGCCCGGAATGCGGTAAATTCTTTAAAGTTGATGAGACTTCCTACAGTAATATTCTCAAGCAAGTACATGACAAAGAGTTTGAGATAAGTGTGAACAGAAAAATGAAAGACTTGGATGAAAAGAAAAAGCTTTCTTTTGAAATTCAGCAAAATAGGATGGAAAATGATTATAAAGACAAGATTCGAACGCTCGAAAGGGCAAACCTTGCAAGGCTACAAAAATTAGAAGAAGAGAAAAACAATAGGGATCAAATAGACGAAAAGAGAAAGTTGTCTTTTGAAATTGAGAAAAATAAGATTGAAAATAGTTATAAAGAAAAAATTCAAAACCTTGAAAAGTCGAATATAAGACAAATTCAAGAACTAGAGAGAGAAAAACAAACCAGGGATCAGGTAATTGATCGGCTTAAGAACATGCAGTCACAATTATCAACAAAAATGGTTGGCGAGTCTCTAGAGCAGCATTGTGAAATAGAGTTTAATAAAATTAGAGCTACAGCTTTCCCTCAGGCATATTTTGAAAAAGATAATGATGCTATTAGTGGCAGTAAGGGAGATTACATATTTAGGGAATATGATGATAAAGAAAATGAGATAGTTTCCATAATGTTCGAGATGAAAAATGAAACTGATACTACCGCTAGCAAGAAAAAAAATGAAGACTTTCTAAAAGAGTTGGATAAAGACAGAAATGAAAAGAAATGCGAATATGCCGTCCTGGTATCCCAATTAGAAGCGGATAATGATTTATTTAATTGTGGAATCGTAGATATGTCTCATAAATATCCCCAAATGTATGTCATTCGACCTAGTTTTTTTGTCCCGATAATTTCGCTACTGAGAAATGCGTCAATGAAATCATTGGAGGTAAAAAGGGAGCTTTCTTTGATGAGAGAACAAAATATTGATGTAGCCAATTTTGAATACGAGTTAGATGACTTCAAGAAAGCTTTTGGACGAAATTACAATTTGGCACAAAAGAAATTTAGTATTGCAATTGATCAAATTGATAAGTCGATCAGAAGTTTAGAGAAGACAAAAGAGGAATTATTAAATTCAGAAAACCAATTTCGATTAGCAAACAACAAGGCGCAAGAAGTAAGTATCAAGAAATTAACAAAAAAAAGTCCGACTATGGCGAAGAAGTTTAAAGAAACAAAATAGTTACAAAATGTCAAATGAGGGAATAATCGTAGTTTGTCATATATAAAGATATTTCGAACTGTATGTATTTAGTATATGTTTCCGGCAAAATAAGAGGTATACGATAAGAGTGTCCTTGATATGATTTATGTCACTTTTCCTGGTTTTACTCTACTTTGTTAAATGTCAATTAAAATTACACTTATGGATATGAAGTATGTTGTCTACAACAACATTAGGCCCAATTTACTTTGGGGGTGCTTTTGTTAAAGAACCTTAAAGGAAGATTATCAAGAGTCGAAAGAAATTCAGTCGTAAGTTGCTGTAATTCTTCTCTTTACTCAATTAAACGCTAGACAAAAGATCTAATAAGTTCAGTAATCTAACGTTAGCTAGATTGCCTTTGTGTAAAATCAATATAAGAGTTAAGTCATTGATTTTACAAGAATATGGTGGAGCCGGCGGGAATCGAACCCGCGTCCGCAATACTTCCAAAGACAGATCTACATGCTTAGTTTAACGTCAAGTTTTAATCGTAAATTAAGTTGTTAAACTAACTTTTCTACGACGATTCGCAAAAATTTAAATGTTAATGCCACGAATTCATCAACATCGATCTGACGTAAATGACACTGCTGTGATAAAAATCACCTAGCCCATCAGAATGCTAGTGCAGCGCTCGCGTGCGAATTAGGCTGCGAGTGCGAAACGCTCGTCGTTGGCGTTTATTTTTTTCCGAGTGTATTAACGAGGTAATCGGACCTCGGCATGCACT
>MDTG01197267.1_pt1 | contig 10161 bp, 8 predicted proteins | sample 811421 | NCBI WGS metagenome assembly MDTG01 (sample SAMN05326645, study PRJNA326480) | marine metagenome | isolation source: seawater | place: Pacific Ocean: South East | collected 2011 | reverse complement strand
TAAGAACAATAGAGTTCCCGAGCTCCACAATGCAATAGGCCCCATCGACTGACCGGCTAGTGACCAAGTATTGAAGGGTACAAAAGCAATCTCACCATAAAGCACACATTCCTGATCTAAATCCACCTTATCACTCCAAAAAGTAATCAATACCACACCCAATGCAAAAAGCGTAGTGAAGGTCATGCCAATACTCGCATCACTCTGAACCTTCCATTTCTTGCTAAGGATTTCAATGACAACCGTGGCAAACACCCCCACTAAGGCGGCTCCCAAAAACATGGGTAAGGAGGCACGGCTTTGGCTGAGTAGGTAAGCAATAGCAATGCCCGGCAGGACAGCATGCGAAATTGCATCGCCCACCATGGTCATCTTTCGAAGGACAAGGAAAGCGCCCAAAACCGCGCAAGAAACAGCGGTGAAAATGGCGGTCAATGCTATGGCTAACGTTGGCGTCACTGATTACTTTAAATAGGCAGCTAAAGGCAGTCTATAACTGACCCCGGTACCGAAAAAGAATCCACTGGTATTGAGTTTTGAGCCCAAATAAAGACTCAAATCTACCCCAACATAGATATCTAGTTGGAGGTCATTCGAAAGTAGCTTGGTAAACCCGCCGTCGAAGTAAGGGGTACCAAATAATTGCACGCCTTGAACCTCCCAGTTCCTAAAATATTCAGCATACACCCCGAGATTATTGCCTAAATCATAGCCCAATGACAAAGAGAACATCCCTCCATCCAAAAAGGTATTAAATTCACTCATTCCACCAGAAATTCCTATGTTGCTAGCAATCCCTAATTTTGAGGTTAATTCTTTTTCTAGCATGAGACGCTGCTCGTGAAAGATTTGTTCTGGATAGACGTTGGCGTAATCACCTGAGGAAATCCAGGAGGTAGAAATACTACTCAACCAGGTTATCTGTGGTAATCTGTCTGATTCTTCGAACAAATTGTATTTGAATCCAAACGTAACTGGACTAACACCAGTCCTACGCACAGGATCAAGCCAAGTAGAGGGTACGTCAATTCGTTCAGTGTTCGCATTAATTATCGCTCTGACCTCGAAACGCTTATTAATTCCAAACCTAAGGACTTCTTCAAACTGGTGGCTGTCCGTTATTGAACCGCCTGGTAAAGACTCCTCTTCATACGAATACTGATAGCCGCCTTCGCACTGTAACCACCCTATTGGAGTAATCTGTGCACTTTCGGTCATGTCTGGACGGTCGGTTGCAATTAAGGGCATCAAAATAACTGGCTTGTGCGGCCCTACTGGATCGACAATCTCATCTAAATTCTGATGCTCCTGCGCCATGGCGCAAAACGATGAGGCCAATAGAATCATAATACTAATCTTCTTCATATGGAATAGGACTTTGGTGAGGGTCCACTTCTGGGTTCCCCAATTCTTTAACTATTAATCCTTCTATTTCAGGGGTAATAACATGTTCCATGGTTTCGGCCTGGGGGTGGATGTGGTCGGCCGCCATACCCAAGCGCTCGGTCAAATACAGCTCCCACAATCGGTGCAAACGTACCACTCGACGGCCTTCGCTCCGGCCCAAATCCGTTAGAGCAAACCCATCAGGACGCTCCACCACCAAAAACTCTTTTTTCAAATTTCTCAAGGTCATGGTCAACCCATCGTAGTGTGCCTCCCGGGCATCGACCATTGCCCCAGCAGTCATCGCAACCGGTTCGCCAGCGCGCTCCTCGGCACCATAGAGCAACTTTAATAAATTCTCCCGTTGCGTTTTATTACGGTTCGAAGTCGCGCGTTTGCGACGCGCGAGCCAGCCTTTTTCCGGAGCCAAAATCAATGAGCTGAAACCGAAAAAGCCGAGCACCAGCACGATCCAGGGCCCGGTGGGCATTTTAGGTAACGCCGCACTGATGAACGTGCCGCCCAAAGCTGCTGCAGACGCAAAGAGTGCAGCAAGTAAAAGCATGCGCGGCAGGCTCGAAGTCCAGCTTAGCGCGGCAGCAGAGGGTGTAATTAATAGGGCGGCCATGAGAACGATACCCACAGTTTGAATACCGACGGTTACGGCCAATACGGTAAGTACGGTAAAGGAAAACCTGATAAGTCCCGTAGGCAGACCAATAGCAGCTGCAAAATCTTCGTTGAAGGTCATTAATTGGAATCCCTTATAAAAAAGTGCCACACCAAGGAGGAGTAATAGCGCGAGGCCTGTGAAAACGTACAAATCCATCATGGTAATGGCGGCCGCTTTACCTAATAGGAATCGCTCTAATCCTGCTTGTTGACCTTGGCCAGTGCGTTGTACATAGGACATGAGCAGAATGCCAAATCCGAAGAAGGTCGATAGGACTAAACTAACGGCGGTGTCGCTCTTGAGTTTGGTGCGCTGTCCAATAAAGGCTATCCCGTAATGGGCAATGAGCCCAGCGATCAACGCCCCGATGATGAGGTAGCCCGGGTGACGTCCGTTTCCAAGGATGAAAGCCAGGACGACCCCTGGAAGGAGTGCGTGAGCAATGGCATCGCCGACGAGGCTTTCCCCTTTCAAAAAGCTAAAGGCGCCCACCACCGCAGAGGACGAAGCCAACAGCAGGGTGCCAAAGAGTACTTTTATGAAAACGGGATCAAACATTAGCCTTGGGGTTGGTCTTCCTTGAAATCTGGTTCACGGAGCGGAAATTCAGTATCGGAGATTAGGTCCCCTAACTTGGAGAGCACGGTTAATCGACCCCCATAAGCCTCTTGCAATAATTCCTTGGTGAAGACCTGCTCCTTCGGACCGGCCGCAACTAATCTAGTGTTCAACAAGACGATCCAATCAAAGTATTCGCTCGCAGTCTGCAAATCGTGGTGTACAATCACCACCGTATTTCCTTTGTTTTTCATGTCGCGGAGCAATTTCAAAATTGCGTCCTCAGTAGCGGCATCCACCCCTACAAAAGGCTCGTCCATCAAGTAGATATCCGCTTGCTGCGCGAGTGAGCGTGCGATGAAGACACGCTGTTGCTGTCCACCAGATAATTGGGAAATCTGACGGTCGGCGAACTCGAGAAGGTTCACTTTTTCCAATGCTTCCGTAGCGATGCGTCGGTCTTCTTTCGTAATGCGTTTGAAGAGGTTGTTCTTGCGGTAGCGGCCCATCAAGACGACGTCCATGACGTCTGCTGGGAAGTCCCAATCCACACTCTCGCGCTGGGGCACGTAGCTCACACGCTCGCGCACTTTGTCCAGGGGCTGGCCTAAGATTTCGGTGTAGCCACTATCGGGTTTCATCAAGCCCATGACCGTTTTTAGCATGGTTGTTTTACCGGAACCGTTGGGGCCAACAACACCAATGATCTTCCCCTTTGGCAGCTCAAAATCCACGTCCCACAAGACAGGCTTGCTGTGGTAGCTGACGGTAAGGTTATGTACTTCTATACTTTTTTCCATCACTCGAATGATTTTAAAATCGCGTTAGTATTATGTTGAAAAGCGCCTAATAGGGTGGCTTCAGGCGTACCTTGCGGGCCGAGGGCATCGCTGTATAGCGGGGTTCCTATGGTGACTTGGCCGCCTTTTTGTCCCACGGCTTCTTGCAGGGCTTGAATGCTTTTTGGGTTGACCGAGGTTTCGGCGAAGATGGTGGTGAGGTGGTGGTCTAAAATGAATTGAGCTGAAGTGTTCATGTCTTTGATGCCAAACTCCGCAGCAGTGCTGATGCCTTGAAGACCGTGTACCTCTATGCCATAGGCATGACCGAAATAAGAAAAAGCATCGTGTGCAGTGACCATGGCCCGCACTGAATCTGGGGTCTTGCTGAACGCACGGATCATCTGATCGTGGGCGAGGACTAACTCGGAAAAGTAGTCCATGGCGTTTTGCTTAATAGTTTGGCGGTGTTTGGGAAATTGGATCATAAGAAAGTCGGCGAGTTCACCCACGCAGCGGTTCCATAGCTGAAGGTCGAACCAAATGTGCGGGTCGTATGTATTGGGACCCACTTCAATAAGATCGTACGGTTGAAGTGCGCTGCTCATCGCATACACGGGTTTTTCTGAGCCCAATTTTTCCAATATCGCCACCATCTTCCCTTCCAAATGCAATCCGTTGTACAGGATGATACGGGCATTGCTGAGCTTAGCTACATCGCTCTCTACGGGTTTGTAGCTGTGTGGATCAATGTTGGAGTGCATCAGAGCCGCCACCTTTACCTCTTCAGGCAAAAGATGTTTTGCGGCATCTGCCACAATAGAGGTGGTGCACAAGACGTCAACGCTTTCTTGCGGCTGACAGGAAATGGCTAGTGCTACCCATAGAATTAGTAGGGCTTTTCTCATACAGATACGGCGTATATGTTGGCGCACATACTGGGGCTGAGCCAAATGTTTTCGCCCGAAGGGGCTTTAAGCTGTACGCTCGCATCAAATGACGAGATAGCCTCGACGTCATATGTGTTACCAAGGTTAATGTTCATCGCCTCCAACTGGTCAAAAAATTCCGAACCTGCATCCTCCACGCGCACCACTTTGATGGTGCGGCCTTTAGCAAACGTACCGATAGGATCGCCTGCGACTGGAGGCATTTGTCCATTCCGCTGCGGGATGGGATCGCCGTGTGGGTCGTGCTTCGGGGCGCCTAGAAAATCCGATAACCGTTCAATCAATTCTTCACTCTGTACATGCTCGAGTTGTTCGGCGAGCGGGTGCACTTGGTCCCAACCAAAACCAAGGGTATCCACCAAGAAGGTTTCCCATAAACGGTGTTTGCGCAGAATAGATTTGGCCAATAAAACTCCCGCTTCAGTGAGTTGCACTCCTCTGTAAGGTACCACCGTTACAAGATTCTTCTGGCTCAATCGTTTTACAGCTTGGGTCACAGAACTGCCCTTGGTGCCGATGCGATGCGACAAATCCCCGTTGCTTACGGGATTATCGCCACCTAAATGGTACAAGGCTTTGATATAATTCTCCTCGCTTTCCGTATGAGTTTTCACAGAGACTATCTTTTAATTTAGGCAAAACTAAAAATTATTTTAATACAAACTCCCAAAAGCACCGTAATATCCCAAATAATGTACCTTAGCAATCGTGAAAAACCAGACGTATTTCATTTCCGATGTGCATTTAGGCGCCCCTGATCTGGTCCAGAGTCAAGCGCGTGAACGGCACTTAGTCGGCTTCCTGCGCAGCATCTCGAACCAGTGCGAACGCCTCTTCATTGTCGGTGATTTATTCGATTATTGGTTCGAGTACAAGCACGTCGTCCCTCGCGGCCACACACGGCTTCTCGGCCAGCTCGCGCAAATGGTGGATGAGGGAATGGAATTGCACATTTTCGTAGGGAACCATGATTTGTGGTTAGGCGATTACCTCAGCGAAGAATTGGGGGCTACCATTCATCATGAGCCATTGCGGTGGGATGTGCCCGGTACGTCTTTACGCTATTATATTGCTCATGGCGATGGCTTGGGGCCGGGCGACCGGAAATACAAGACGCTGAAAAAACTCTTCACCAACCCGCTGGCGATCTGGGCATATAAAAGATTACACCCGAACTTCGGCGTTGGTTTTGCCGCGCGGATGTCGCGTGCCTCGAGAAATAGTCAAGGCCTGGAAAACCAGGCCTTCAAGGGGTATAAGGAATGCCAATTAATTCACAGCCAAAACCTCCTCCAAAAAGAGTGGTTCGATGCGTTCATCTATGGGCACCGCCACCACGAGAAAATATTGGTACTTCAAACCCAGGAAGAAAAGGATGGCACCAAAATCGAGAGCACGTATGTCGTCTTAGGCGATTGGATTACCTTGAATACCTTCGCCAAATGGGACGGCACACAGTTAACTTTAAACACATATACCCCCTCATGAAAAGAGCACTTTTGATTATTGCCTTTCTAGGGACGCTAGCTGCTACAGCCCAAGAATATAAAGGACATTACGGTGTAGGTCTCGCTATTGGTGAACCCAGTGGTTTCAGTATCAAAAAGTTCATCAAAAAGAGAGAGGCGTTTCAGTATACCTTGGGCTACAGCACCGTCAAGGGTCAGCAAGGGATCAATATTGGGGCAGATTTCTTACTGCACAACTATGATTTCATCACCGCCGAAAAAGGCAAGATTCCTTTTTACTACGGAGCCGGTATTCATTTAAGAAGTTACAACGATATGGGTAACCAAGTCTACGCGCGCATACCCCTTGGTTTAGCGTACGAGGTGTCGGATTTACCCCTAGACATCTTCTTCGAATTTGCACCGGGTATTGCTGTGATTCCACAACCTTCTTTGGTCACAAATTTTGCCCTAGGAGGCCGATTCTATTTCAACTTCAACAAAGCCCGACGCGCCGCAGAAGAGTACATCTAAAGTTTGATTTTGGATATAAAAACTTCCGGGCGCGCTGCGCCCGGAAGTTTTTGTGGCCTGTGCAAAAATTATTTCGCAGCCGCGAAATTCTTAGCTACCGCTTCCCAATTCACTACGTTCCAGAACGCCGAGATGTAGTCAGGACGACGATTTTGGTAGTTTAAATAGTACGCATGCTCCCACACATCCAATCCCATAATAGGATAACCACCACAGCCTACGCCTGGCATTAATGGGTTATCTTGATTTGCTGAAGAGCAGATCTCTAAGGTGCCTTTGTTCACACACAACCACGCCCAACCTGATCCGAAACGGGTGGCTGCTGCCTTGGCAAATTCCTCTTTCATGGCAGTCAGTGACCCAAAAGAAGCAGCAATGGCTGCGGCCAATTCTCCTGTCGGTGTACCACCTCCGTTTGAGCCCATCACTTCCCAGAACATGCAGTGGTTAAAGTAACCGCCGCCGTTGTTGCGAACTGCAGTCACATCAGAGTGCTCCGTGCAAAGAGCCTCGATGCTTTTGCCTTCCATCTCCGTACCGGCGATGGCTGTGTTCAAGTTGTTGGTATATCCTTGATGGTGCTTAGAGTGGTGAATCTCCATGGTGCGCGCATCAATGTGCGGCTCTAATGCATCGTATGCATAGCTCAATTGTGGTAATTCAAAAGCCATATGTATTGAGATTATGTTGATATTGAAGTATAAAGGTAAGGTAAATTGGCCCAAAGGCTTTAACTTTCCTTTATTCCCGCAATACCGAAATCTATGAGCACTCCAAAGACTCACAACCCTTTAGCTGCCCGCTCGGACTTTATTGTCCTTAATGCATCTGCGGGTTCGGGCAAGACCTATTCTTTGGTGCAACACATCTTACTCAACGCCCTTCGCCCGGCACAACTTCCAGAGGCCTACCAAAAAATCCTAGCCATCACCTTCACCAACAATGCTGCGGATGAAATGAAGGCGAGGCTATTGAACCAATTACTTGAGTTCACCGCCCAGGAAAAACCTTCAGAAAGCGACTTTTTCAAGCCTATTTGGAAAGAACTAAAAATCAGCCCAGCCGAATTACAACAACGCGCTAAGGGCACCGCAAACCACATGCTGCACAACTACAGCACGCTGCAAGTAGGGACCATTGATCAGTTCACCCATCGCCTCGTGCGCACCTTCACACGCGACTTAAAGCTCACGGATAATTTTGAAGTCAGATTAGATTTGGAGGCGATGGTGGCCGAAGCGCTCGACTTGCTCTACAGCACCCTAGGCGATCAACCGGAGTTGCGCGAATCTTTGGTCGATTTGATTCAGGAGCGCATGAATAGAAACAAGAACCACAACCCGGACCGGACCCTTCGAAAGCAAGGACTGAAAAGCTTTGACGAGACCACTTTACAAGAGGTGAAAGACCTACCCAAGCCCGAGCGCATCCTCGAGATCTCAAAAAATTTGGACGAGAAGATAGAGCGCATTGTGGAGGAGGGAAGGATTTGGTCCCAAAAATGTGTCGGATTCTTGCGCAGTAATAGCCTTGACCTATCGGATTTCACCTATACAGACCAAATTCAAAAGCACTTTATAACCTTCTGGCACAACCTGCGTCGCAACGATCTTGAAGCCGGTAAACAGGCGCTTACCTCGAGGTTGAAAAAAGGGCCTATCGATGAATGGACCGCATTACGCGATGCCATGGGAGAGTGGCAGGCGAAGCACCAACGCAAGTTGTTAATACTGAAACAGGCGACGGCGAAGCTACAGCAATTGGCCGCCACTCGCGCACTACTCGACCAGCTCGCAGTCTTGCAAGATGCGCAGAATACCATGCCGCTAGGCGCCTTCAACAAGCTAATTTCCGACGAGCTCCAAAAGGAACCTACTGCCTTTATCTATGCTAGATTGGGCGAGCGATTCTGGCATTTTTATATCGACGAATTCCAGGATACCTCTAATATACAGTTCAACAACCTACATCCGTTGATCGAACACACCCTGACCAAGGACGAGCGCAAAAACAGCGCACTCATTGTGGGGGACGCCAAACAAAGTATTTACCGTTGGCGCGGCGGTCGCGCGGAGCAGTTCATGTCGCTCGTCGACGGCAGCAACCTGCTCAATAGATTCAATACCGACCCCGCCGCACCGGAAATGTACAGCCGGGAAACGGTGCAGCTCGACCGCAACTTTAGGACCTATCCCACAATCGTAGAATTCAACAACACTTTCTTCCCAAAGCTGGCGCATTCACTGAGCCAAAAGGCACACCAGCGCGTATATGCCGAGGACCAAGTAGCCCAAAGGCCGCAGGTCGGAGAAGCCAGTGAAGGTGAGGTGCGCGTAGACTTCTTGCACCTGACCGAAGGCGAAAAGCACAGCGCAGCTAGGCACACTGAAAACGTCTTTGAACATACATTGACCCGTATCAAAGAGCTGCAGGAACGCGGACATTGCCTCAGCGATATAGCCCTACTCGTTCGCAGCAATAAAAACGCGAAGCTGTTGGCCAATTTCCTAGTGCAGCACGATATTCCTTTGCTCTCTGCGGACAGCCTAGTGGTGGGTGCTTCATTCGAGAGCAAGCTCCTACTCGCGGCTGCTAAATTACACCTGAACCCGGAGGATAGAGAATCACTTTTTGAGTTGGCTTTCGCCCTAACGAAATTGGGCAAAGGGCCCACGGACCGCGAAGCCTTCACCTTCCAAAAGAATTGTGTCGATGGCGGATTAACCTATCTGCAGGAGTTGTTCCCTGGGTCTAAGAAAATTAAATTTGCGCAACAAAGCCTGTATCGATTTGGCACCCAAGTTTTCCAAACTTTCGGCCTCCTGGGCAGTTCTAATGGCATGGTCGACGCATCGCTAGATCTGTTGTTCCAGTTTCAAAGTATAGGGGGCGCCTTGTCGGATTTGCCCTCCTGGTGGGAGGTCGAAAGCAAGAAGCGCAACGTCAGCGCCAGAGAGGATTTGGCCGCGGTGAAAATCATGACCATACACAAAAGCAAGGGACTCGAGTTTGAGCACGTTATTGTGCCCTTTGGCATTGATGATAAGAACCGCGATGCAGAATATTGGATTCCATTCGACTTGCACAATGAACTTCAACGCATCCCTATTACCAAAACTGAGAAAACCGAGAAGCTTTTCCCCGAGGAGCAGCTCAGCGCCATCAAGAACGAGGAGAACTTCGATTGGATTAACCTCATTTATGTGACCCTCACCCGTTCCGTCCGCGGGCTGCACATATTTGTTGATGGTGAAAAGCCCGATTCTTTTGGAAAAGCATTAAGGGGGTATTTCGAATTGAGCGAGGGGCAACATTCTGTATCCATTGGCAAGCCGGTGCCACCGGAGGAAAAGGGAGCGATCAACAAACCGGCCTTTGCGAAGTTTGACAGCGATGGTGTTCAGGCACGAATGAGCCGCCTAATGTTGGCCGATACCGCCCCGGAACATTGGTACGAAGGCAAGGCCGACCCTCGGCAATGGGGATCTGCACTGCACCATGTACTGGAGCACTCGAGTGCGCAACAGGGTCGAGCGCTGGAGCGATTGTATCGAAGTGGCAAGTTCTCGGAATCCCTGCACAAGGAGGCCGAAGAGGTGTTGCGGAGTATAGGCGATAGAATCGAGTTGGGCCCAATTCAAAAAAACTCCACCATCGTTTATGTCGAACGAACCCTCGCCAATAAAGCCAAGGTTCTTCGTCCAGACCTAATAATGTCCACCGAATCAGAGGTGCGCATTGTGGATTATAAAACTGGACAGGAAAAACCTGAGCACCAGAAACAAGTGGATGAATATTCCCAAGCACTTGGCAATATTTTTGAACAAATAGAG
>MDTG01359525.1_pt1 | contig 10162 bp, 12 predicted proteins | sample 811421 | NCBI WGS metagenome assembly MDTG01 (sample SAMN05326645, study PRJNA326480) | marine metagenome | isolation source: seawater | place: Pacific Ocean: South East | collected 2011 | reverse complement strand
CTGATGTGTCATCGACGCATAAACCATATATCCACCTGTTGTATGAAGCACGCCTTTAGGTTTACCTGTTGATCCAGAAGTATATAGAATAAAGAGTGGATCTTCGGCATTCATCTCCTCTGGATCACATTTAGCTGTAACAGAAGCGATTAATTCTTTATATGAAACATCTCTTTCGTTGTTCCAATCAACTTGATTACCAGTTCTTTCTACTACAACACATTTTTTAACATTAGGACACTGATCTAATGCTTCATCAGCAATTTTTTTTAAAGGTATTATTTTACCTCCTCTAACACCTTCATCAGCGGTAATTAAGTATTCAGACTCACAATCGCTTATTCTTGTAGCTATAGAGTCCGGAGAAAAACCACCGAATATAATTGAATGCACTGCTCCAATTCTTGCGCAAGCCAACATTATGTAGGCTAACTCTGGTATCATTGTTAAATAAATTGTAACCCTGTCACCTTTTTGAATTCCTAAGCTCTTTAGGCCATTAGCTGCTTTACAAACGTTTTTATGTAATTCTTTATATGAAATTTTTTTGGTATCAGCAGGATCATCTCCTACCCATATTATAGCGGTTTTGCTGGGATTTTTTTTTTAAATGTCTATCTATACAATTAACTGATGCATTTAATGTTCCATCGTAAAACCATTTTATTTTAACTTCATCCTTGCTATATTTTATATCTTTTATTTTTGAATATTTTTTTATCCAACTGATTCTTTTACCTTCTTTAGTCCAAAATTTATCATTATCTTTTATAGACAACTTATACTTTTTTTTATATTTTGAATCGTTTACGTAAGCTTGGTTGGCCCAACTATCTGACACTTTAATAAGTGAGTTTCCATCGTTATCTTTTGATATAACTAGGGCTTTTGAATGTAATCTTTTACTTTTTCTTCGAGTAATTTTCTTTGATTTTTTACTCTTCTTTATTCTCCGTCTTATCTTTTTGATTTTTTTAACTTTTTTCTTCTTAGATTTTCTTTTTATTTTTTTCTTTTTTTTAGCCACAAATTCCTCTTTGTTAACTATATCTTACCCATGTTGTAAATAATTTTCCAGCTTTTATAATCAATTGGCATAACTGATAATCTACTTTGTTTTAATAATGCTATATGAGAAATATTCCTTGTTTTTTTAATTTTTTCAAGTGTTACTGGAGTTTTTAGTTGTTTTTCAAACCTAACTTGAACGGCTACAAATCTTCTTTCTTTGTCAGTTTTATCAATAAATGCCTCTTTAACAACTTTAACGATACCCACGATTTCTTTACCTATGTTTGAGTGATAAAAAAAACATAAATCACCCATTCTCATTTTTTTTAAATTATTCGATGCTTGATAATTTCTAACTCCGTCCCAAACAGCACCTTTTTTCCCTGCTCTTTTTTGTTGTTTTATAGACCAAACATCTGGTTCAGATTTAAGTAACCAATATTGCATTAAAGTTTGAGACCAGGACCTTTCATGTATGGCGCTTTTTGATCTAATGGCCATCTAGATTTTGCTGATATGTTAATATTATCCAGCAAATTTTTTTTGTATCTTTTTATCCCCGCCCAAGCAATCATAGCTGCATTATCTCCACAAAATTTTAGATTAGGATAAATTGTTTCAAAGTTCATTTCTTTAGATAAGTTATCTAGATTTTTTCTTATCGATTTATTTGCGGCTACACCGCCTGCTACAATTAATTTTGTTTTTTTAATATTAGTTTTTTTTCTAAACATCTCAATTGCTTTGCTGGTTTTCTTGTAAAGGATTTTATTAATCGTATTTTGGAAAGATGCAGCTAAGTCATACTTCTTTTTTGTGTTATCATAAATTTTTTTAGACTCTCTTAACACTGCAGTTTTAAGACCAGCAAATGATAAATTGCAGCCAGCTTTGTTAATAATTGGCTCCGGTAAGTTAAAAATTTTCTCGTCTCCCAATTTTGCATATTTTTCAATATTTGGTCCTCCAGGATAGCCGAGATTTAGCATTTTAGCAGTTTTATCAAATGCTTCACCAAGTGCATCATCTATTGTTGTGCCAAGTTGTTCGTATTCATTTATATCTTTTACAATTAAAAACTGGCTGTGACCTCCAGAAATTAATAAAAGTAGATAAGGAAAACTTATTTTTCTATCTAAGCCGGGACTTAATGCATGACCCTCTAAATGATTTACTCCTACAAAAGGTTTTCTTGTAAATGCCGCAATTGATTTTCCAACATTAAGTCCTACAGTCAGACAAACAATTAAGCCTGGACCTGCGGTAGCGGCGACTCCGTCTAATTCATTTAAATCAAATTTACTTTTATCAAGAGCGCTATTTATGATGTATTCTATATTTTCCAAATGAGCTCTTGCAGCTAACTCTGGAACAACTCCTCCATAATTTTTATGCTCTGATATCTGACTTGATACTATATTAGATAAAATATCAGCAGTTCCATTGTTATTTTCCCTAATCACAGCTGCTGCTGTCTCATCACAGCTTGTTTCAATTCCTAAAAAGGTAATATTTTTTGTCATCTCTTTTATTAATTAAATTAGTATAAAGTATAACTTTAAATAATATAATCAATTAATGACTAAAATTACAATTGGATCAAGAGGTAGTAAACTCTCTTTAGCTTATGTGGCTAAAGTTAAAGAACTATTACTAAAAAAAAACAAGGAATTAAAACAAGAAAATATTGAATTAAAGATAATCAAAACATCTGGAGATGCTAATCAAAAAGATAGAATATCCGATATTGGTGGAAAAAATTTATTTTGTAAAGAAATTGAGGAAAATCTTTTAAAGAAAAATATAGATATCGCAGTTCACTCACTTAAAGATATGGAGTCTTTTGAAAATGAAAAATTATTAATTGGAGCCTATATAAAAAGAAATGATCACCGTGATGTCATGATAAGCAAAAAGATTAAAAATATTTTAGATTTAAAATCTGGAACGAAAATTGGTTCAAGCTCAAAAAGAAGAGAGCTTCAGCTAAAAAAAATTAACAACAAGATTTCAGTAGTTAATATCCGTGGAAATATAGATACAAGAGTAAAAAATTTATATAAAAGTGATCTTGATGGAATTATTCTTGCAGCAGCAGGAGTAAAAACTTTAAAGCTTAATAATGAAATTGGTTTTATTTTTGAAGTTAAAGATATATTGCCAGCAGTTGGACAAGGAATTATTGCTGTTCAATGTAGAAAAGATGATAAAATTAAAGAATTTATTCATAGAATTAACGATAAAGAAACTTATCTTTGTGCGGTAGCAGAGAGAAAAATGCTCCAAACAATTGGAGGAGACTGCGAAACTGCAGTAGGAGGTTTAGCTGAAATAAAAGGTAATAATTTGAAATTAAAAGCTCAATTATTTTCCGACAATGGAAAGGAAAGTTTTGAACACGAACTTAAAGGAAGAAAAGTGGACGCTTCTTTTATTGGTAAAAGTGTTGGAGAAAGACTATTAATTATGGCTGGAGAAAAGTTCAAAAAAAAATGAATATTTTAATAACTAGACCGCTAATAGATACTGAAGATTTAATGAGGAAGCTATTTTCTTTAGGCCATAGAATTATTCATGTCCCTACTTTAAAAATTTCTCCTACAGGAATTAATCCGATTAATCCAGAAAAATATAATGCATTTATTTTTACAAGCGCAAATGCAATCAGAAATCTCAAGTTATCAAAATCAGATAATAATAAGCTCTGCTTTTGTGTTGGTTCTATTACTGAAAAAATTGTTAGGCAGAAGGGTTATAATAATACGATCTCAGCAGGAGGAACAGTGAATGCTTTAAAAAATATTATAATCAATTCAGATAATTTGGATAAAAAAAAGTCTTTAGCTTATATCTGTGGAGATAATATCACTTCAGATTTAGATCAAGAATTATTAAAAGCAGGCTATCAAATAGAAAAGATTACTAACTATATCTCAAAAAAAATAGAAGATTTGAACGAAGATACTCATAGTCTAATTAAGAGTCATCCTCCTGACATAATTATTGTTTACTCAAAAAGAAGTGCAGAAAGCTTTATCGATTTAACAAAAAAATATTCACTTAATGGGCTAATGACAGGCTCGAGAGTAATGTGTATAAGTGAAAAAGTTTTACGTGTTTTCAAAGATGCTGGATGGAAAAAACTAGAAATCTTCGATGCTGGAGATGAGCTAATAAAAATTGGAAATTAAATGGAAGTGCTACAAAATTTTAAGATTTTATTTTTAGATGTTTGGAACAAAGGTATCTCTGGAGTAAATATTTCAGAAATCATCATAGCGTTAATAATTTTTTTATTTTTTCTTTTTTTAAGAGGAATTTTTTCAAAATTTATAGTTAAAAGATTAGAGAATTACGTGTCGAAAACCTCAAACAATTTTGATAATTCTCTTGTAAGATCAATGGAAGGCCCGGCTAAATTTTTTCCAATAGTTTTAGGATTTTTTGTTGCTACAAGTTACCTTACTATTGAGACACAAGCTGCAAAATTCCTAGAAACAATTAATCGTTCACTAATAACTATTCTTATATTTTGGACCTTCCACCAAATAATTGGACCTTTTTCAACAGTTATAAAATCAGTAAGTGATTTACTATCTAAAGATTTAGTAAATTGGATAATTAAGGCTCTTAAAGTTTTAATTATAATTTTAGGCTTAGCAGCTGTATTAGAACTGTGGGGTATTAAGATTGGACCAATTATAGCTGGTTTAGGACTATTTGGTGTCGCCGTCGCTCTAGGAGCACAAGATTTATTTAAAAATTTAATCTCAGGTATATTAGTTCTTGTTGAAAAAAGATTTAAAGTTGGAGACTGGATATATGTAGAAGATGTAATTGAAGGCACAGTTGAGTCAATAGGTTTCAGATCCACAGTTGTCAGGAGGTTTGATAAATCTTTAGCTACTATCCCTAATTTTCAGTTTGCAGAAAAAGCAGTAATAAATAACTCACTAATAACTAATAGGAGGATTAATTGGATTGTAGGTTTAGAGTATAGAACAACAAGTAAACAGTTAACAGATATTAAACAACAAATAGAGGATTTTATAAAAAGTAGTGAATTATTTTCAATATCAGAAAATACTATGCTATCAGTGAAGATCGATCAATTTGCTGCAAGCTCAATAGATATTAAATTAATATGTTTTACTAAAACAACAAAATACTTAGAGTGGATGAAAGTAAAAGACCTTTTAGCAGTAGAGATTAAAAATATAGTAGAAAAAAATAATGCTTCTTTTGCTTTTCCAAGCACATCAGTTTATGTGGAGAAAAATTAATGAAATCAGTTTTAATTTTATTTGACAATGTGGTGAGTCTCTACATATGGATATTAATAATTCATGTAATATTTAGTTGGTTAGTTGCTTTTAATGTTTTAAATACAAGCAATAGATTTGTCTATTCTGTTTTAGATATTTCTTATAGACTTACATCGCCCCCTTTAAATTTCATCAGAAAATTTCTACCTAATCTAGGTTCTATTGATATTTCGCCAGTTATTCTGATTTTAGTTTTAATGTTTTTCAGAAATTTAGTTTTTGAAATGCTTGCACCAGGATTATTTTTAAGATGATTATTGACGGTAAAAAAGAAGCAGAAATTATTCGAAATGAGATTAAAAAGGAAATTTCAGTTTTAAAAACAAAAAATAATAAGATACCGAGTCTAGCAGTAATTTTGATAGGGGATTATGTTCCAAGCCAAATATATGTTAAAAATAAAGAAAAAATTGCTAAAGAAGTTGGGATAAATTCCCAAATTGTTAAATATCCAAAAACTGTAAGTGAAAAAGAAGTTTTGTATAAAATTGAGGAATTAAACAAAAATATAAATATATCTGGTATATTGGTTCAACTCCCATTACCCAATCAAATAAGTAAAGAAAAAATTGTAAATGCTATACATCCATCAAAAGATGTTGATGGATTCCATCCTGTAAATGTTGGAAATCTCTCTTCAGGTTACGAATCTATTATTCCTTGTACCCCATTAGGATGTTTATTATTAATTAAAAAGATTGAGCCAAATTTATCTGGAAAGCATGCTGTTATTATTGGAAGATCCAATTTAAACGGCAAACCTATGGCGCAATTATTATTAAAAGAAAATTGCACAGTAACAATAGTTCATTCGAAAACAAATAATTTACAAAGTCAATGTCTTAAAGCAGATATTCTTGTTGCAGCAGCTGGAGTTCCTAATTTAGTTAAGAAAGATTGGATAAAAAAAGACGTAATTGTTATTGATGTTGGTATCAACAAAGTAGGAGAAAAAATTATTGGAGACGTAAATTTTGATGAATTAAAAGATAAAGCAAAAGCAATTACGCCGGTTCCTGGTGGGGTGGGTCCGATGACAATAGCTTGTTTGTTAAAAAATACGTTAAAGTGTTTCAAAGCTCATTTGACCTAGACCTTCCAATTTTCAAATACTTACTGTTTCTAAATCTAATAATGACTGTTGCTATAGCTACAATTAAAATAGCCAAAGAAATGTATATGAGATTAGTAGGGTCGCTTTCTTTATCTTGTAAAATGATAAATCGTGCAAGCGCTGTGATAGCTATTATTAAAGGGTAAGTTATTCTAACAGACTGAGTTTCCCAATAAGAACGTACTAATCCAATAACCTCAATATAAATAAACATCAAAAGTAAATCTGCTAAAGTAATATCTCTATTTTCGTACATCTCTCTCATCTCAAGAAAGAAAGCTATTATAGTTGACACAAGGACAACTATCACTGCCACAAGTTGAATGTTTCGAATCGAACTGTTCATTTAATTATAATCTATCAAAAATTTAACCTTTGTTTAACTGTTTAGAATGATATTTTATAAAATTCTCTACTTTTTTTTTATTAAATGTTTTATTTTCTTCAAATGATACTTTTTTCATAGAATAAGCTTTGTTTTTTGTTCTTCTGGATAAAATAGTAATATTTCCCTTATACAAACCTAAAATTATATCACCTGAAACTTTGCTTTTATTCTTATCAATTATTTTTTGTAATTTTAATCTTTTTTTAGAAAACCAATATCCGTTATAAACAAGCTCCGCGTACTTTGGCATTATCCTCTCTTTTTCATGAGCAGTTTTTTTGTCAAGTGTAACAGATTCTATTGCTCTATGAGCAGCATATAGCAATGTCCCACCTGGAGTTTCATAAACACCCCTAGATTTTATTCCAATAAATCTGTTTTCAACAAGATCAACTCTGCCAATACCGTTTTTACCAGCCAGAGCATTTAATTTTTGTAAAATTTTCTCAGGACTTAATTTTTTTCCATTAATAGATACTGGATCACTATTTTTGAAAGTTATTTTGACTCTAGAATTTTTATCTGGAGCTTTTTCTGGTGATTTAGTTCTTTGAAAAATAAATTCTGGTGCAGAATTCTTTGGGTCTTCCAAAATTTTACCTTCAGTGGAGGTATGAAAAATATTATCATCTACAGAAAACGGAGGTGCACCTTTTCTATCTTTTGGGATGCTAATCTTATTTTTTTTCGCGTATTTAATTAGATCTGCTCTCGACTCTAAATCCCATTCTCTCCAAGGCGCAATTACTTTGATTTTTTTTCCACCAAAAAAGGAGTATCCAAGTTCAAATCTCACTTGATCATTTCCTTTTCCAGTGGCTCCATGAGAAACTGCAAATGCTTTATATTTTTTAGCTATTGCGATTTGTCTTTTAGCAATTAAAGGCCTTGCTATAGATGTGCCAAGCAAATATACACCTTCGTAAACTGCATGGGCTCTGACCATGGGAAAGATATACTCTTTAATAAAAATATTTCTTAAATTTTCGATAATTATATTTTTTACACCTAACTTTTTAGCGTTTCTAATAATTTTCTTTTTGTCCAATATCTGGCCAATATCTGATGTATAAGCGATTACTTCAGCTTTATAATTTTCTTGTAACCATCTTAAAATTATTGAAGTATCTAATCCGCCAGAATAGGCTAGTACAATTTTCTTCATCTAGCTGCAGGTTTTTTTTGCAGTATTATACGCTTTAGTAAATCCCATCATGGAATAATGATCAGTTGTTTCTGCACCTTTTATAGTTCTAGCTTTTACAATTATACTGGTTGCTTTTTTCATAAGCTTGATAAATTTTTTTTCCTCTTGGTCATCTAAAAGCCAAGCAAAATTTTTCTGAGAGAAGAAAGAATACCTTCTTTTACCTGAAGTGGCAGTTACACTTGAGGTTTTATAATTGTGGCCACTTGTTAAACTAACTTCATCTTTGATTTCCTCTGTAGGTCTAAACGTTACAAATAATTTTGACACATCTCTCTTGACAGCTGCGGGCGCTCTCTTAATGGGAATCGTTTGAGCAAAACAAATTTTTCCTTTATCTGTCTCAGCAACAAAGCTTTCCCAATTTTTATATTTTCCAATAGATCTTGGAGTAACAGCTAAAGCGTTAAAAGAATACGTAATTAAAATAAACGTTATAAAAATTTTTTTCATAAACATAATTTGTTTTTATACTAAAAAATATCTATTTCAATGCTTTGAATTAAGGAGATGGATTCGGATTATTATTATGAATATCATCAATTCTCTTTAAAATTTCATCAGACAATTCAACATTTACACTACCTATATTTTCTTTTAATTGTTCCATAGTTGTTGCTCCAATAATATTACTAGTAACAAATGGCCTTGTATTCACAAATGCTTGAGCTAACTGAGCCATAGTCATGTTGTATTCTTTTGCTAGATTAAAATATTCGTCATAAGCTTTCATTGCTAATGGATTCAAATGTCTTTCCCAACCTTTGAACAAAGCCTGTCTTGAATTCTTCGGCATTTTACCATTTCTATATTTTCCTGATAAAGCCCCTGTAGCTAAAGGATAGTAAACCAATAGACCACACTTTTCTCTAATTGAAATTTCAGACATTCCTATCTCATAAGTCCTGTTCACTAAGTTGTAAGGATTTTGAACGGACATCATTCTTGGTAAATCTTTATTTTTTGATAGTTCTATATATCTTGAAAAACCATAAGGGGTTTCATTGGACAGACCTACATATCTAATTTTTCCACTTTTGATATATTTTTTTAAAGCCTCTAATATACTTTCAAAGCTATTCCAGTCACCTTCCTGATTATCAAAAATATAATCTCTTCTGCCAAAAAAATTTGTTGATCTTTCAGGCCAATGTAACTGATATAAATCAATGTAATCGGTTTTAAGCCTTTTAAGGCTTCCATCAATTGCTTCCCCGATTTTTTTTTCATCAAAGTTGTTTCCACCTCCCCTTATCCAATTACAACCAGGGCCTGCAACTTTTGAGGCTAAAATTATTTTTTCTCTATTTTTTCTTTTTTCAAACCAATTACCAATCATTACTTCAGTTTTTCCGTAGGAGTCTGAGTTTGGAGGAACCGAATACAATTCTGCAGTATCAAAAAAATTTATTCCTTTAGATAGAGAGTAGTCCATCTGCTCAAAAGCATCTTTCTCTGTATTTTGAGTTCCCCATGTCATAGTTCCGAGGCATATCAAACTTACATCTAAATCTGTTGTACCTAGTTTTTTAAATTTCATAAAATGGTATATTTATATTAGTTTTTTAGGTCAATTTTTGCCTATTGAAAAGTATTTAAAAAAACTTATATAATTGATTATGGAATTAAATAAACAAACTTCTAAAGTAAGATCATCTGTCTCTGATGCTATTATAGATCAAGGATTAAGATCATATATGCTTAAAGTCTATAACTATATGGCTTCAGGTGTATTATTAACCGGTTTTGTGGCTTTGTTATTTTTTAAGATGTCGGTAGTTACTTCTGCTGAAGGTCAGATTATAGGTTTAACAAACTTCGGAAATACAATTTACGCTTCAGGATTAAAATGGGTAATAATGCTAGCTCCACTTGCAATTGTATTTTATATGAGTTTTGGAATTGCAAAAATGTCTGCAAGCAAAGCTCAAACAACTTTTTGGATATTCGCAGCTTTAATGGGAGCTTCGCTCTCTTCAATTTTTCTTATTTATACTGGAGCAAGTATCACCAGAGTATTTTTTATCACAGCTGGTACATTCGGGGCTATGAGTATTTACGGCTACACTACAAAAAAGGATTTAACAAAGTTAGGTTCATTTTTAATGATGGGGCTT
>MDTG01351235.1_pt1 | contig 10162 bp, 15 predicted proteins | sample 811421 | NCBI WGS metagenome assembly MDTG01 (sample SAMN05326645, study PRJNA326480) | marine metagenome | isolation source: seawater | place: Pacific Ocean: South East | collected 2011 | reverse complement strand
ATGCTCCGACGGTTTCGTTTCCTGTTCCAGGCACCATGATGATAGAACCCACTGAAAGTGAAAATCTTGAAGAAATTGATAAATTCTGTAGTGCATTGATTAAAATCAAAAAAGAAATTAATTTAGTTGAAAGTAAAAAATTTGATCAATTAGATAATCCACTTAAAAATGCGCCTCATACTTATCTTGAGTTAGCATCTAACGATTGGAAACATAAATACACAAGAGAAGAAGCGGCGTTTCCAAGTGAGTATTTAAGACATAATAAATATTGGGCTCCAGTGGCCAGAGTTGACAACGTATACGGAGATCGAAATCTTGTATGTTCATGCCCATCTATGGAAGAGTATAAAGAAGATGAAGCTGCATAGAATTTTTTAATGAAAATAGCAGTAATCGGTTCAGGAATTTCTGGCTTATCAGCCGCATATTATCTTTCAAAAAAATATAAAGTTGATTTATTCGAACAAGATGATCATTTTGGTGGTCACTCTTATACTTATGAAATAAAAAAAAATAATAAAATAATTTCAGTCGACTTAGGTTTTATTGTTTTTAATGAATTGACATATCCCAATCTATTAAATTTTTTTAAAGAACTAGATGTGCCTTATGAAAAAAGTGATATGTCCTTTGCAGTTTGCGTCCAAAATACTAAAATTGAGTATGGAGGAAAAGGTATTAAAGCTTTATTCGCTAATAAATTAAATATTTTTAATTTAAAATTTATAAAAATGATTAAAGAAATTATTTCATTTTATAAAAAAGCACCTTCTTTTCTTAACAATAATATTGAAAATGAAACTTTGGGTAGTTTTTTAAATAAAACAAATTCATCAAAATATTTTATAAATTTTCATATTATTCCAATGGTAGCGGCCATATGGTCCATGCCTTTCTCTAAAGCAAAAGATATGCCACTTAAACTATTTTTGAATTTTTTTATAAACCATGGACTTTTTAAATTAAAAAATAGACCTCAGTGGTACACAGTTTCAAATAGAAGTAAAATTTATGTAGAAAAAATTCTTAAAAAAATTAGCGGTGAGTATTTTAAGAACTATAAAGTTAATAAAATTTCAAGAAATGAAGACAATGTAAGAATTACTATTGGTAATGAATTTTTAGATTACGATCATGTAGTATTAGCCTCACATGCTGATCAAAGTTTAAAAATGATAAGTAACACTACTTCTGAAGAAAAAAGAATTTTAGGAGAATTTAAATATGTAGCTAATGTAGCAGTTTTACATACAGACAATAATCTTATGCCTAAAAATAAATTAGCGTGGTCTAGCTGGAACTCTATATCTAAAGAAAATTTAAGCGAAACTTGTGTCACTTACTGGCTTAATAATCTTCAAAATTTAAAGTGTGATGATAATTATTTTTTAACATTAAATCCCATACAAAAAATTGAAACAAACAAAATCATCACTAAAGTTAATTTTACACATCCTTATTTTAATACTCAAACAGCAAAACTTCAAAAAGAGTTATTTTCTTTACAGGGCAAAAAAAGAACTTGGTTTTGTGGTAGTTATTTTGGTTATGGTTTTCATGAAGATGGTTTAAAATCTTCTATAGAAATGATGAAATATTTTGATTAAGAGATGAAAAGTTGTATTTACGATGGACATGTAACTCACAGAAGATTTACACCATTAAGACATTTTTTTTCTTATAAAACTTTCTCAATCTTATTCGACTTAGATGAATTAGAAGAATTAAATAAAAAAATAATTTTTTTTTCACTTAATAGTTTTAATTTATTCAGTTTTTATAATAAAGACCATGGTGAAAGAGATGGAAGTAATTTAAAAGATTGGGTTAAAGAAATTTTTAAAAAATATAATTTAGATTTAAAAATATCTAGTGTAAAATTGTTGTGTTTTCCAAGAGTCTTTGGCTATGTCTTTAATCCTCTTAGCGTTTTTTATTGTTACGAAAATAGTAAACTTAAAGCTATTTTGTACGAGGTAAAAAATACTTTTAATGAACAACACACGTATATTTTCTTGGTAGATGAAAACTCTAAGATTATTTCTCAAAATTGTAATAAAAAATTTTATGTATCTCCATTTATTGAAATGAAAACATTTTACAATTTTAGATTAAGTGAACCAAATGAACAACTTAGGATTTTAATAAAACAAACCAATAGTTTGAAGGAAAAAGTACTAGTTGCCTGCCAAATCGGAAAAAAAAAAACTTTATCATCCAAAGAACTCCTAAAAAACCTTTTTACTCATCCCTTGATGACATTTAAGATTATTACCGCTATCCATTTTGAAGCATTACGACTTTGGAGAAAAGGTGCTAAATTTAAAAAAAGAAAAGCAAAAATTAAAAACAATATGTCTTTAGAAAAATGATTATAAGTCCAAACAGAATATCAGAAAATTTTATTAAAAAAAAATTAGCTTTAATAAAAAATGGAAGCTTAAATTTAACAAATTATGATGGGTTTAATAAAATTTATGGTGAAATCAATTCTGATATAAAAGCTGATATTAAAGTAAATAGCTCAGAATTTTATTTTAACATACTCAAAGGTGGAAGCACTGGATTAGCAGAATGTTATGTAAGAAACGAATTTACAACAACAGATTTAACTTCTTTAATAGAACTGACCGCAAAAAATATCAATCTTACCTATAGATTTTCTGGTATTTTACAAATTAAGCTTTTAAAAAACATATTTAGAAATCTTTTGTTTTCAAATACTAGATCAAAAAGTAAAGAATATATTTCTAAGCATTATGATTTAGGAAATGAATTTTTTTCAATTTGGTTAGATAAGTCTCTAACTTATTCAAGTGCTATATATGAAAATCCAAAAGACGATTTAGAAAATGCTCAAACAAATAAATATAATAAATTAATAGATTTTATTAAACCAAAGTCAGGAGATAAAGTTTTAGAAATTGGATGTGGCTGGGGAGGTTTTGCAGAACATTTAGCTAAAAATTACGACATTAAATTAGACTGTATAACTATTTCTAAAAAACAATTAGAATTTGCTCAAAAAAGAATTTTTAATGCTGGCTTGAATGAGAAGGTAAATATTCAATTTTTAGATTATAGGGACGTCAAAGGAAAATACGACTCAATAGCATCTATAGAAATGATAGAAGCAGTTGGAGAAAAATACTTAAATAAATATTTCTCAGCTATAAAAAATAATTTAAAACAGAATGGAATTGGAGCAATACAAGCAATAGTAATAAAAGATGAATTATTTGACCGATACAGAAAAAATGAAGATTTTATTCAAAAATATATTTTTCCAGGAGGTTTTTTACCTTCTTTGCAATCAATTAGGAGCTATTGTAAAGATACAGGTTTAGAATTAACCGATTATAATTTTTATGGAATGCATTATTCAAATACGTTAAAAACTTGGAGAGAAAATTTTATTAAATCTTGGAGTGATATTTCAAAACAAGGGTTTGATCAATCATTTAAAAAAATATGGGATTTTTACTTTTCCTATTGTGAAGCTGGATTTAAAGCGAAAAATATTGATTTGATACAATTCTCTTTATGTAATAAGTAGTATTATGAAAATATTAAAAATTATAATCATTTCAATTTTTATAAGCAATTGTTCAGGAAATATTATGAAACCAACAGACTTTAAAGATCAAAAACCTAGATTAATTATTGAAGATTATTTATCAGGAAATGTGAAAGCTTGGGGAATTTTACAAAATAGATCTGGTAAAGTTATACGTCAATTTTCTGCTGATCTTAATGGAGAGTGGGATGGTAAGCAGTTAATTTTAAATGAAAAGTTCAATTGGTCAGATGGTGAAATTCAAAAAAGACAATGGAAAATAAATAAGATTGACGAACATAATTATGAAGGAACAGCAGAGGATGTAGTCGGTAAAGCTAAAGGCTTTTCTTATGGTCCAGCTTTTAAATTTGAGTATGTTTTATTGGTTCCTATTAAAGGAAAAAATGTTAAAATCTCATTTGATGATTGGATATTCAAGCAAGATAATAAAATGGCGATAAATAGAGCCGTAATGACTAAGTTTGGCTTTAAAGTTGCTGAATTAACAGTTACGTTTTCTAAAGAGTAAAAGTCAAATATATTTAATAAGAAAGTTTTATTTTACAGTAAAAAATACAGTATTTAAATTATTTAGATGTACATAAGTTTACATCATGAGAAAATTAATACTGATATTTTCATTATTTCTTTGTAGTGTTGTAAAAGCTGAAGAGCAATCACTTCACATTGTATTTAGCGGAAATATTAATGACGTACCTATACAAGTGGACAATATTAAAAAAGATACTAGGAATACTATAAATTTAACACTTAATAAGTGGTCGGTAACTCCGAAGGTTCTAAAATTAATTGAAAGTAAGTCTAATTTACAAAAAATTGCAAATGAAAATCAACTTATCTCTATTCAAATTAAATATAAATTTTAGCGTTTAACAAATTTATCAATTATAAATAAGTATATTCTATAAGGTAAAATTCTTAAAACTTTTAGAAAATAAGTTAACCCTATTGGAAAATGAGTTTCAAATGTTTTACTTTTTGTTAAGCTTTTAAATATTTTATCAGCCGCAAACTGAGGTGATTTAATAAATGGCATTGGAAACTCATTTTTGTCTGTTAGCGGTGTTTTTATAAATCCTGGTGATACAAGAGAAATTCTCACGTCATATTTTTTAAAATCAAAGTATAAACTTTCTGTTAAATTCGTTAATGCTGCTTTTGATGGTCCATAACCACTAGAGTTGGGTAGACCTCGGTAAGCAGCAACTGATGATATTATAGAGATATGCCCATTTTTTCTTTCCTTAAAATATTTTTCGACAGATTTTATACAATAAAGAACACCAAAAAAATTTGTCTCCATTACAAACTTATTTTGTTTAATATTAATTTCTTGTTCTAATTTTGGATCATATGTTCCACTAGAAAAAATACACAAATCTATATTTTTAAATTCATTAATAATTTTTTTAAAAGTTTCATTTATTTGATCTTGATTTGTTACATCTAAAGGATATGAAAATATATTAACATCTTTAGACATTTCATCTAATATTTCCTTTCTGCGAGCTGATATTGCAACTTTCCATCCTTCTCCTGCAAATTTTTCCGCAAGAGCTTTACCTATTCCACTGCTTGCACCTGTAATCCAAATTTTTTTCTGATTTTCAGACATTAATTAGTTATATATTAATATATGACAAAAAATAAATATTTATCTTTATTTTTAATACTTTTAATTACTTTTATTGCCTCCGCAATAGGCGGGTTTACCACTGCTTCTTTTAAAGAACCGTGGTATTCAGAAATTATTCTACCCAGTTTTAACCCACCAAGCTGGGTTTTTGCTCCTGTTTGGACTGTATTATATATTATGATGTCTTTTGCGATCTGGAGTGTTTGGGTAAACTTATTTGATAAAAAAATATTAAAATTTTATTTTATTCATTTATTTTTTAATGGAATATGGAGTATTATATTTTTTGGATTTCATCAAATTGGCTTAGCTTTAATTAATTTAGTAATAATACTATTTTTTATTATTTTACTTATGAAAGAATACTTTAAAAGAAATAAAATTAGTTTTTATCTAATGATACCATATTTTTTTTGGTCTTCTTACGCTCTAGTTTTAAATGTATCAATATTTATTTTAAATTAAATCCATCTGATTGGATAATTTCTTTTTAAAATAAACTTATTAATAATTACTGCAAAAACAATTATTATGATTGATCCTGTTATAACTGGAAATACTATGTACTCAAATGATACATCGGAAAATAAAGCTATCAAAGGATTAGCAGCCGCTGGAGGATGAATTATTTTAAAATACATCATCAGAGTTACTGTAGTTCCTACTGATAGAGCCAAGGATAAAGATGACATACCGAAAAATTCATTAAATAATATGCCAATAGTTATTCCGAGAAGATGACCAAAAAAAATATTTCCAGGTTGAGCAAATTCTTTTTCATATAACACAAATATAATTAGAGAAGTTGCTCCAAAAGATATCATTAGCCAAAAACCAGAGGATGTTTCAAAGCTTAAAAATGCAAGTATTCCTATAATTATTGAGGCGGATAAACCCGCTACAATTGGCTCAAATTTTTTTTTTATTTTCATATATATTTTTTTAATATTTAAGATATATACACTTATGGACTATAAAAAACCATATAACCTTCTTAAGAGTTTACCAAGAAAATTAAATGCATTTTACAAGAAAAATTCTAATTCAGTTATTGTAGTAAACAATAAGTCAAAATCATCAAAGGATTTTGACCCAGTTACAAATTTTGATAAATCATTTGAAAAATATATAAGATCTATAATTCACAAACAATTTCCCAAAGACTCTATAATTGGAGAGGAATTTGAAAATGAATACTTTTCAAGTGATTACAAATGGTCTATTGATCCAATAGATGGAACGAGAGCTTTTGTTATAGGAGCTCCAACGTGGTCAAACTTAATTAGTTTATCGTATAAAGAAAAATCTAAAATAGGATTAGCTAATTTTCCTGAATTGAATAAGTATTATATTAATGACAAAAACAAAACTTATTTACATAAAGAAGGGAAAAAAATAATTCTTAAATCATCAAACAATAGTAATTTAAAAACGATTAAAATAATTGGTAATTTTCATGGAACACTAAGTTATGAAAAACAACGTAAAGTAATTAAAAAATTTGGCTGGTCTTTTAGGCTTGCTGGATTTGATGCGTTGAATTATTGTCTTTTAGCAGAAGGGAGGGTTGATGCTGTTATAGAGGCTAATTTAAAACCATATGATATTTTACCCTTAATACCAATAATAGAAAATTCAGGCGCTTTCGTTACTAATTGGAAGAATGACTCAGCTGAGTATGGAGGTAACATACTCGCAACTTCAAATAAAAAACTACACAATAAAATATTAAAATTACTTAGGCCTTTTGTAAAAAATTAATATGATAAATATATTCATTGATAGAGTTTTTAGAGCAATAAAAATAGACTTAGATCTCTATGAAGAAGTAGAGAAAGATAAAAAAGCAACTGTCCAAGCTGGTTTAGTTGTTGTTTTATCTAGTTTGGCTGCTGGTGTTGGAGTTTTACAAATGGGAATGTCGAATTTTATTTTAGCACCAGTGATGTCATTGTTGAATTGGTATGTTTCAGCTTATATTATTTTTTTTATAGGTGTTAAGCTTTTAGGCGGCCCTAATACTAAAAGTAGTCATGGTGAACTTCTAAGAACTATTGGTTTTTCTAGCGCGCCAGGCCTTATAAGAGTTTTTGGTGTTACTCCAGATTTGATGACCGTTACATTTATCGGTTCAGCATTTTGGATGTTAGCTTGCATGGTAGTGGCTGTAAAATCTGCTTTAGATTATAAAAGCTTATGGAGAGCTTTAGGCGTTGTTATTATAGCTTGGCTTTTTCAGGCGTTTTTTCTGTTTTTGATATTAGTTTTATTTAAATCCTTCTAAATAGGGAATATAGTCTTAGAAAGTCTACAACTTTCACAAATTTTATAACCATAAATTATAAGGTTTGTTTTAACGCTTTTATCTTCTTTTTTACACTCTTCACAAATTATATCATAAATTTCTTCCATGATGGACAAGATATACCTTTTAAAATTTATAATCTATTCTAGAATTAACTTTTATGAAATATTTTTCTTTTATATTATTTTTTTTCGTTATTTGTGGAAACTTGAATTCATCTGAATACAAAAAAGCATATTTTGCTGGCGGATGTTTCTGGTGTATGGAAGAATCCTATGATAAAATTGATGGAGTAATAACTACAATTTCAGGTTATTCTGGTGGACATTTAGATAACCCAACTTACAGAGATGTTATTTATAAAGATACGGGGCACGTGGAAGCGATTGAAATTACTTACGACCCTAAAAAAATATCATATAAACAATTATTAGAAGTTTTTTGGAAAAATATAGACCCTTTTGATTCATTTGGACAATTTTGTGATAAAGGAAAAAGTTATAGATCTGTAGCTTTTTATTTAAATAAAAATCAAAAAAAAATAATAAAATCATCTTCTCAAATTATTGAAAAAAAATTTAATTCTAAAGTGGTTACTCTTATTTGGGAATTTAAAAAGTTTTACAAAGCCGAAGACTACCATCAAGATTACTATCAAAAAAATTTTTTAAGATATTTGTCTTATAAAAAATCGTGCCAAAGAGAAGAGGTATTAAAAAAAATATGGAATTAAAAAAAATTTTATTAGTTATTTTTATTTTATTTTTTACAAGTAATGCTTACACAGAAACTGTTAAACCCAATAAAAATTTTACTCCATATGATGTTGTAAAAATTCAATTAGAGGCACTAAAATTGAATGATATAAATGATAAGGGAATAAAACAAACTTGGTTATTTGCACACCCAAATAACAAAAAAGTCACTGGTCCGTATGCCAGATTTAGAATCATGCTTTATGGACAACAATATAGAATTTTACTTAATCACTTGTCTCATAAAATTGAACTAATTATGAATACTCCAGAAAAATTTATTTATAAAATTGAAATTTTAGCAAAAGATAAGCAATTATTTTTCTACGAATGGCATTTACAAAAAGGAAGTGATGAAAAATGTAAAAATTGTTGGTTTACTTCAGCAGTTTCACGACCTATTGATCAAGGTAACACCATTTAATGAAAAGACCATCTTATCCATTTAGATTATTAATTATTGCATTAATTCTTTGTGTAATACCTATTGGAGCAACGCACTACGGTGCCATATACCTTGGAAGAGAAAATGGAATTCTTTTAGGATTTTGTGTTGGTATTCCTTGTGTAACATTTGCTTGTTGGAAATTATTTGTGGATGGATGGCGTGAAGAGGACGATGAATGAATTTTGGAACCTCACGCACAGAAGCTTTAGTAGTATTAGAACAATATTTAGAAGAAAACATTTTAAATTATACCGCACAAAGAAATTTTGATTTAGGACCCCATGAAAGGAAAAACATTTCATGCTTATCACCTTACATAGCCCATAGACTAATTTCAGAATTTGAAGTTGCAAAACAAGTATTAAGTAAGCATCCTTATCAGAATGTAGAGAAATTTATTCAAGAAATTTTTTGGCGAGTGTATTGGAAAGGGTGGCTAGAATTAAGACCCAAAGTTTGGACAGATTTTGTGGGAGATTTAAAAAATATTAAAAACACAAATGAATTTGAAAAAGCAATAAATGGTGAGACAAATATAGATTGTTTTAATGATTGGATAAGAGAACTTAAAGAAAATAACTATTTACATAATCACACAAGAATGTGGTTTGCTAGTATATGGATATTTACTTTAAGGTTACCTTGGCAAAAAGGAGCTGAATTTTTTTTAAGAGAATTATATGATGGTGATGCTGCTTCTAATACTTTAAGCTGGAGATGGGTAGCTGGAATTCAAACTAAAGGAAAAAATTATATTGCCCAGAACTGGAACATAAGTAAATTCACTAATAACAAGTACAAAAATTTAAAAATTAATGAAAATCCACAACCCATTATAGATCAAAGAGAGTATAAAATTTCACCTATAACAATTGATGGAGCAGAAAAAAAATCAGATAGATTAGTTTTTTTTGAAAATGAGTTAGATTTAGAAACTTTTAACTTAGATAACTATAAAAAAATTTATTGTATCTTGTTATCTAATGATGAACGGCAAGTTAAATTAGGAGACAAAGTATTAAAGTACAAAAAAAATCTAATCAAAAATCAAATAAAAAACTCAGGATTGAATATTCAATTTATTGAGGGAAATAAATTTACTGAACTATCAAGTAATGAAAAAAACTTTGATGTTATTTACCCTTCTGTTGGAGAAAATATGTCTTTTTTGAAAAGAACAATGAAGAAAAATAATCTAATGATCAATTATTTGATCAGAGAAGAAGATAAATATTGTTGGCAATTTTCGAATAAAGGTTATTTTAATTTTAAATCAAATATTCCAAAAATTTTAAGTGTGTTTAAACTTAATTAATTTTATTACCCGAGCATCTTTTTGAGCAATATTTTACACTTGCCCAATTAAGTTTCCATTTTTTTCTCCATGTAAAAGGTCGTTTACAAGATGAGCAAATTTTAGTTGGTAAATCTTTTT
>MDTG01327839.1_pt1 | contig 10162 bp, 8 predicted proteins | sample 811421 | NCBI WGS metagenome assembly MDTG01 (sample SAMN05326645, study PRJNA326480) | marine metagenome | isolation source: seawater | place: Pacific Ocean: South East | collected 2011 | reverse complement strand
GTTTTTTCTAAACTTAAAATTTTTTCCCATTTTAGAATTTTTTGCGCCTTTGATGAATTTAGTCTTAAAAGAGGATCCTCTTGAAAAAATTTTTCTTGGTAAATTTGAAATTTAGACTCTTTCCAATATTTTTGGGATATTTGTAAAACTTTTTTTACAGTTGCCACCTCATTGATTTTAGGTCCAAAGTTGAAACTAGCTCCATTAATATTTTTGTTTTTTTTTAAATGGTAAGATAGTGCAATATATCCACTTAACGGCTCTAAAACATGTTGCCAGGGTCTAGTTGAATTTGGACTCCTAATATGAACTTTCTTATTTAAAGCCCAGGCTCTTACACAGTCAGGTACTAGTCTATCAGAAGACCAATCGCCCCCTCCAATTACATTGCCCGCTCTAGCAGTCGCAGTTCTAATTTTTTTATTTTTTTTTAAAATAGAGTTAAAGTATGAATTGAAAACTATCTCAGCACTTGCTTTTGAGGCACTATATGGATCATGTCCACCCAATCTATCATTTTCATGATATCCCCTTAACAGTTTTAAATTTTGATAACATTTGTCACTCGTCACAATAACTGAAATTGTTTTGTTACTTAATTTATTTAAGCAATTTAAAATATTTGCTGTTCCTATTATATTGGTTCTATAAGTTTCAAGAGGACTACTTATTGATTTTTTAACAAGTGCTTGTGCTGCTAAATGATAAACAATATCAGGTTTGAATTTTAAAATATTTTTTTCTAATCTTTTGCAGTTTACAATGTCAAATCTTTTGTCACTAAGTTTTTTTTTATTTATAAATTTAAATAAGCCCAACTTTTCATTTGAGTCTAAGCTAATTCCCATTATTTTAACGTTATATCTAGATAACCAATGCACTAACCAGCTACCCTTAAAGCCAGTGTGTCCAGTTATAAGTATTTTTTTATTATTAAAAAATTTTTTTAAATTCACTTTATCTAGTTATTATTCTTTTAAACTTTTACATGCAATAATGAAATAACTAAATAGCATATGTGCACTTAAAAGTATAAAAAACTTTTTACTTAAAAATTTAAATGCTTTTCTCTAATAAAATCAATGATATATTTTTTTATGAATTTTTTTTATGGAATTAATACTAATTTTTTAAGATCTGAAATTCAAATACCCACTTTTCAAAACAAAAATTTAAAAAAATCAAATTTAAAGCTATTTAAATCTTATCCAGAAAATAAGAAATGGATTTTACAAGAAGTTGTAAAAAATAAAATAAACGATTATTTTTATATCTTAAAAAATGAAGATATTTCAAACAAAGAAATATTTTTTTTAGCAGATGATAGTATTATTGATAAATTTAATTATGAAAGATTAGAAAATTTTAACAATTATACAGATACCAGTCCATCTTTCAGGGCTAATTTAAAAATTTATATTAATCAGGGTGGTTTTTCATCTTATCAATCAGAATACCCTTACAGTATGATTACAAAGAAAGGAACTATAATCAGCCCTATTGCTTCATTATCAAATTCTCATGCAGATAAAAATTATGTATTAATAAAAAATATTTTTGAAGAACCCATTGAAGAAAATTTTAAAGTATATTTAGTAAACTATAAATCAAAAAAAATTGAAGAACAATTTGAAATCAAAACTAACTATACAAATTGTATCGAAATAGATAAACAATTTATTAAACCCGAAATATTTCTAGTGACTGATAGATATATAGGAGTTCCCATGTATGTTTCTATAAAAAATAATTTTTTGTCATTTGAACATACTCATCCACCTCATGAATATATCTTAAGTGAAAATAAATTTTTAAAAACCGCAAATTTAAAGAAAGAAATTATTGAAATCATTAATTAAAATGTTGGCAAATACAGATTTAGGTATTTTATTGAGAAATTCAATAAACTTTAAACCAATACGTTATAAACATTTTAAAAAAAAATACCCAATAAGTGTTAGCGATGCTTTTCTCTGGAGAACAGATAATGGATATAAAACCAAATTCAAATTTTCAGATATTTTAAATTTATTTTATAAAGTTGAAGATTCTTGGGTTGAATTTCATTTTTATTCCAAAAAAAATAAATTAATTAAAATAGAAAAAATAAACGATTTACAGCTATCAAATGAATTTGAGATAACTTCAGAGTATTTAAAAAATTTAGAAGATTATGGAACATTTTATATTTTTCACTATACAAAAAATATAACAAATTTTAATAATCGAGATATTATTAGTAATAGATGTTATCTAGGATATTCTCAAAACGACAATTTATATACCTTTGTTCATGGTAATACCTATGTAAAATCCACGAATATAAATCCTAACAGTGAAATTTATACTAGCATAGTAAAAACATCATTATTTAAAAATCAAACATATACCATTCAAAAATATTTTGAGGGTTTTGATAAAAATGAATTATTTTTTATAAACCCAACAAATAAACTTGTTCGATTTTCTTTAGATAACAAAAATTATTATTTAAGACCAAATAATTCATTACAAATAGAAACAACAAGTCGTATAGTCTCAATAAAATCAAACTGCATGTTTTTTAGACCAACTATATTTAGTTATAAAGGAAAATATGTGGATGTTCACCACTCATAATTAAAAATGATAAAAAAACTGATAAAAAAATTTTTTAATAATTTGATTAGACCTCACAAAGTTCCAAAAAAATTACTTACTAAACTTGATTATTATTTCAAATATAAGGAATATAACAAAGTTTTGTTTGAAAATGAACAAAATGATTTTTTTAATCATTATGGATTAAATAGAAATAAAGGTGTTGAAAATCTAAAATTTAAAAAAAAAGAATTGGCTAAAAATTTTGATATTAATAGAGGAATGGGTTCAGAACATGAAGTTTTTTTTTCGAGCTTATCTCTAAAAAGCGATCGTTCAATTACTGAAATTTTAGAAATTGGAACTTTTGATGGTTTTAACGCTATATTATTATCAAAACTATTTACAGCAGCAAATATTGACACTATTGACCTTCCTGAAAATGACGAAGATTTTATAAATTTTTACAATAGAAAAAATCAAGTAAGTAAATTTATTCAAGATAGAGATGATATCTTATCAGAAAACAAAAATATTAAATTTTATACTCTCAACTCTCTAAAACTACTCAATCATAAAAAAAAATATGATTTGATTTGGATAGATGGAGCACATGGTTACCCTATTGTTTGTATTGATATAATTAACTCACTTCACTTACTTAATGAAAATGGCATTATTGTATGCGATGATGTTCATAAAGATTTAACTCAGATTAGTTCTGATAGAATGTATCATTCAGTCGCTTCCTATGAAACTCTTAATGAATTAAATAAAGAAAACTTAATTCAATTTAAATTAATATATAAAAGGTTAGATCCTAAAAGTAACTGCATTGAAAGTGAAAGAAAATTTTTAGCAATTGTTACAAAATCTTAAAATTATTTATATTTAATCTTAATATCTAATTTTTGATTAACTTTCATTATTTTAGGATAGAATACTTTTAAAACTTTGTTTTATAAAAACTTTATTTTTTTCATAAACTATTTGACCAGTTCCTTTTTTTTTTGAAATTACAAAACGCATTCCATGGATTGTTCTTTTTTTATCATTACTAAGATTTTTAATTAATTTATTAACATTTATCTTTTTTTTAATCTTTAAATCAAAAAAATTTGTAGGTAATTTAAAATTTTTTAATAGAAGTTTATTTGTTTTAACAGTATTTAAATTGTATTTTTGATCTGCTAATTTGCTAGCTGCAATTATACCAAGAGATACCGCCTCCCCATGAGTCAAAAAATTTTGATTAATTCCAAAGTACCCCTCTAGAGCTTGGCCAAATGTATGTCCATAATTTAATAGTAGTCTTTTATTGCTTTCTTTTTCGTCTGAGGTAGTAATTAATAGCTTAATTTTCACCGATTTTACAATTGTTTCATGAATGATTTTTGGTGTTAACTTCAAAATATCATTTTTATTTTTATTCAGAAAATCAAATAATTCTTCATCAAATATAATTGCTTTTTTAATTATCTCAGCTATTCCAGAAATTAAATCTCTTTGACTTAATGTTTTAAGAAATCTTATATCTATAAAACTACTTTTTGGATGAAAATACGTGCCACATAAATTTACTACATCATATCTATTAAATCCTGTTTTTCCACCAATTGAACTATCAATCATACTTGTCATAGAAGTGGGAACATGTATTAACTTAAGACCTCTATGATAAATTGATGCTGCAAAGGCAACTATATCACCAACTACACCACCACCAATTGATATTATTTCACAATCTCTACTAATATTATTTTTATAAAAAAATTCAATTATGCTATCTGCATATTTACTAGTCTTATTTTTTATACCTGCCTTAAAATATAAAACTTTGCTGTTTTTTAATAATTTTGTAAATTTATCGTCAGGATGTTTCTTTTTATTTCTAAAAACGTCATCACAAACAATTAAATAATTATTTTTAAGACCTTGTAGATGTATCCCTAATTGTTTTGTTGCATTATCAGAGATGTATATGGGGTACTTTTCGCCTCTATAATTTGCTTCTAAGATAGATAGCATTACTTTGCCTAATATTTTTTTCTGTATGGATCATTACTCATTGCTATTTTAGCTTTTAAATAATCATCATTTATATCAACAGAAAAAGATTTTTCTTTTATTTTATATGAAAAAACCCTCATATCATTTTCAAGAGCTCTTAAAAGCTCTATATCTTCTATCATTTCTAAAGTTGAAGGTTTTAATTTTTTATATTTCATTAAGCCACTATATGAAAATGTAATTACAGAAACATGTTTATCAACAAAGCTTGTTAAATTTTTATAATTAAAAGGAATTTTTGCTCTTGATAAATACATTATTCTATTTGTTTTTGAGCTAATAACTCTCACATTGGTTTCACTTGAGTCATGAGACATCACTCGAGTTGGTATAACTATTTCAGGATTAAATTTATTTTTCAAATGAAAATTTACAACTTTATCAATAGTTTTTGGATTTGTTAATGGTTCATCACCTTGAACATCTACAATTAAATAATTTTTAAACTTGTGTGCAACGCTAGCTATTCGTTCAGTACCATTTTGAAAATTTTTTTTTGTTTTGATTGTTGGAATATTGTAATTATTACATACCTTAATTATTTCATTGCTATCAGTGCAAACATAAACTTTATCTATCAGTTTTGAAAGCATCGCTCTTTTAGCAGTATGGACTATGATTGGATAGCCATCTATATCTAATAAAGCTTTACCAGGTAATCTCTTTGACTCTAATCGCGAAGGGATAAGCGCTATTACTTTTTTTTTCATGATATGTTCCATCCTCCATCTACATAAATTGTGGACCCAGTAATATATGAACTTTTTTCAGAAATCAAAAATTCAATTACATTTGATACTTCATCTGGTTTTCCCCATCTGCCCATTGGTGTTCTATTTAGAATCCACTTATTTAACTTATTTTGATTTTTTACAAATTTATTATAGTAAGATGATTTAATAAATCCAGGTGCTATCAAGTTCATTCTTACATTTTTTTTAGCATATTCTACTGAAGCACTCTTTATAAAACCTTCTAAAGCCATTTTGGAAGATGCGTAGGAGGAAAGATCTTTAAATCCTAGATTTCCAACAATTGAAGAAATACAAACAATGCTTAAAGGTGTTTTTTTTTTTTTAAAAAATTTTAATAACTCTTCGATAAGCACTACATTTGAATGGTAATTAACATTTAATGTATATTTTCGTTTCTCTAAGTTCATATCCTGAATTGAGTCTCTATGCCTCACTCCAGCATTACAAACCATAAAATCTATTTTATATTTTTTGTAAATTTCATTGACAAGATCTTTATCTGATAACAAATTCTCTCCAAGTGGATGATAAATATTTTGAATAAGATTTTTATTTTTTAGAAGAGCTTCAACCTCTTTGGTTTTTGATTTGGTAATTGATATAACTTTGTATTTATTTTTTAAAAGTATTTTTAATGTCGATAGACCAATTCCTTTTCCTGTACCTGTGATAATACCAGTTTTCATTATTTAATTATTATAACTGTAATTCAATAATTGCTATATAAAAATATTATATAGTTTCAATTTATTTATTTTTTTAAAAAGTCACGCCACAAATTTAGCTCTTTGTTTAAATATAAATGATTTTTTTCAATACTTGGTGAAGCACTATTTATAAAATTAAAATCTAATTCATGAAATAATTTTGTTAAAGAGGCTTCATCATGAACAAAATATAAGTTTTCTGCTTTTGCGACTGCAGGTATTGGTAAAGTGGACAAAGAAATCAGAGATATCGTCACCTTTTTTTTTACAACCGACTCCAACAATACTGACGAACCATTAGCTATATATACTATGTCTGAATAATTAAATGCTTCTGAGGCAGTACATTTGATAACTTCATAAGGTGGGAATGTTTTATTCAATGACTTAATTATTGAATTGACTGGTAAAAGATGATGTTCTTTTATGTAAATTTTGTCAAATTTTAAACTAGATGATGCAAATACCTCAAGTAATTCAATCGTTTCTTTTGCAATATTTGAGGTAAATATTAATACTGATTTATTATTTTTTAGTTTTTCATAATTAACTTCATCTTGGATCCCATCTAAATAATTATACCTCTGAGCCTCAATTTTCAATATTTGATCTTTATTAAATCCATTCTTTAATAATAAAGATTTGCTAAAGTCACTATTTACTCCTGCAAAAGATGGTAAATAAAAATAAGGATGAATTAATTTAGAATGATAATAATTCATAGTGTTAGGTCTTGCTATTGAATGAATAACTCCTTTAGTTTTAATATTATACTTTAGAGAAACTTTATTTAATATTTGTTCCCAAGGTTGAAATTCCATCAAATACAAAATCTCTTTTACTTGGGAATTGGTCATAAAAAAATTTGAAATTTTTTTTTCAAAAATTAATAATTTAAGTAATAAAATTGAAATTGATGTTAACCAATCAGATTTTAATAAGCAGGAATAATTCAATTTCTCAAAAACAAAAATTTTATTTATGTCAATGGAATTTAATTTTTTTTTTACTCTAAAAAATTGAGAAATAATTTTTTGAAAATCCATCATTGAAAAGTAAGCATCTAAAAAACCAGATGAATTTGTATTAGTTTTAATTAGCTCACTCTCATGATGAATTTTTGATATATCCCCCACATATTGAAATAACCAATTATAACTATCATTTAATAAATATGAGACATCTTCAAAATATCTACTTAGAAATCTATTTTCAAATGAATTCCCTCCAGGATAATAATAACTAAAAACAATTTTACTAGATTGACTTTTTTTTAAAAATAATTTTTGTTTTTTTTTTTTATATTCTTCGACTAAACAACTTAATATTGAAAAAATAAAATTTTCTTTTTCTAATTTTCTTATATTTTTTTTAATTGAAAAATTAATTTTTTGAGTATTAATAATTTCAAATGAAAAAGTGAAGTTATTAATATTTGAATTAAAGAAAGTTTTAATTTCATGAGATGCATTTAATATATAAACATTCTTTATCTTCTCTTTTTTTATATAATCTAATACAAGGTAAATTTTAAAAAATTTATAAATTGAATTTATCTTATTGGGAGATGCCTCAAAAAAGAGATTGCATAGCAAATAATTATAATCCTCATCTTCATCTAATTTAATCTTTATTTTTTTAAATACCTGCTCTTGGAACATTAACCATTTTTCTCTCAAAAAATCTTGTTTTTTTTGAAAGTCATTTAGCAATGAAAATTGATTTTGAAAACCGTCTTGTATTTTTTCTAGAAAGATTACCTTTGAATTTTTAGCAAATTCATTTTTAAATTTAAAATTTTCTCCCTCAATAATATATAAATTATTATTCATTATTTTCAAAGAAGGAGGTCTTGTTATCATTGATCATCTCATCAAAACTTCCTTGTTTGATAAGTTCACCTTTTTCAAACTGCAATATAACATCACAATTTTTTACAGTATTTAAGCGATGTGCAATTATTATTATAGTGATATCTTTATTAAGTTTATTCACCGCATCCATTACTGCTTGTTCTGTATAATTATCTAATGCACTAGTTGCTTCATCTAGTATCAATAATTTGGGATTATGATAAAGAGCCCTCGCAATACCAATTCGTTGTCTTTGTCCGCCTGACAGTCTTACACCACGCTCTCCAACTGTAGTATTATATTGATTTGGTAACTCATTCACTACGAAATCATGCAAATTAGCAATTTTAGAGGCTTTTTCAATAGCTGCTTGATTGATATCTTTTAACTCTACTCCAAAAGCAATATTGGCTGACACAGTATCATCAATAAGAAAAATATGCTGAGGTACATATCCAATACAACGCTGCCATGCTCTAGAGTTTTGTTCTGTTATAATTTTTCCATCAACTTCTAGGGAGCCTTTTTGGGCTTGAAATAATCCTAAAATAATATCTGCGGTTGTAGTTTTGCCACTACCAGTAGTACCAACTAATCCAACAGTAGTTCTAGATGGAATTTTTAGACTTATATTTTTTAATGCTGTTCGTGCAGAGTTAGGATATTTATAACAAATATCTCTTAAGATTATTTCTTTATCAAATGATAAAGTTTCTTGATTTTTATTAATGTTTAATAATTTAAGATTTTTTATTTCTTCATACAATTTATTAATTGAAGGGCCTGAAAATGTAAGCTGACTAAAAGAAGCGTATACCTGTTGTAACGCTGGCATCAAACGATAACCTGCAAAAACATAAAGACTAATAATAGGTAAAGAACTATTAAAATTAGGTGATTGTGCCATCAAATAAAGTATCAATATTAAAACACCACCTAGTGTTATAGCTTCAAGAAAAAAACGAGGTAATTGACTTATAATTTGTGAAGATGTTGCTGTCCGTGCAAAAGTTTGAGCTGAGTCAGAATAACGTTTAATATAAATATCCTCTAAGCCACCAACCTTCACATCTTTTACAGCTCCAAAACCTTCATTTATAACAGTAAACCGCAACTGATTATTTTTTAAATGTTTTTCCCCAATACCTTTAAGATGTTTTCTTAAAAAAATATAAACAATAAAATAACTAACACCTAATGAAAAACCCACAATTAAAGCAACTTTTGGATCAACTATAATTAATAGAAATATAATTGCTATTGAAACTGTACCTTTGGCTATTACTTCCATTAACGGCCTTATTCCACCTCCAACTACTACACCTACTTGAGACAAAATATTCTTTCCAAGATCTGCACTATGACGATCTAAAAACCAACTATAAGGCTGATTTAGGTATCCCTCTACCAGACGTTTACTGATTGTGAATTCATGCATCATAACAAAACCTACTTGCACATAAGTTGTTAAGGCCTTGAAAGCAAGCGTTGAGATTATTAGTACAAATATTAAAATACCCAATAAAAAAATAAACTGTTGATTATTTTCAACTCCTAATATTTTTGAAGTTTGAAACATGCTATTCAAAATATAGTTTGTTTCGATTAAATCTGGGTTCGTTAGCACTGATATAAAAGGCAAAATAGAGGCTATACCAATCATATCCAATAAAGCCATAATTAAGATCATTGACATTAAATAAAAAGCTCTTTTACGCTCTTGAGGGTTAAGCAAAAATAACAATTTTTTTAGAGTGTTCATAAATTTTTATTTATTTCTATTAAATTTCTAATTCACTTCTAAATTTTTTAAAATATTATTAATAGTTTTTTGAAGCCTTGAATTACTTTTATCAAAATACATTAAGTCACTAATATTTCTATAATGTTTTTTTTCCCAATCTTCTTGCTTGCAGTTATAAACATTATCCAAAACTCGCTTTATTTCAGTATAAGTTAATTTATTTATCGAAAAAAAATTATAGTTTTGTTTTTGATATTTCTTTGGCCATCCAAATACTTTTTTATCTATCCTATCTTTATTTACAGGAAAAACGACAATTTTTTTTTTTCGACCAATACTTTCATATCCAAGTGTAGAATTTGTGAAAATTACATTTTCATATTTATCTAAAATTTTGTAACTTTGTTGGACACTATTAGATTTAAGAAAAACACAATTAGAATTATAAAATTT
>MDTG01230144.1_pt1 | contig 10162 bp, 7 predicted proteins | sample 811421 | NCBI WGS metagenome assembly MDTG01 (sample SAMN05326645, study PRJNA326480) | marine metagenome | isolation source: seawater | place: Pacific Ocean: South East | collected 2011 | reverse complement strand
TAATCTCAAGGGCGTCGATATCGACTTGCCGCGGGACAGCCTGATCGTGATTACCGGGCTGTCGGGCTCGGGCAAGTCGAGCCTGGCGTTCGACACGATCTATGCCGAGGGGCAGCGGCGCTATGTCGAGAGCCTGAGCGCCTATGCGCGCCAGTTCCTCGACATGATGGAAAAGCCCGATGTGGACCATATCAGCGGGCTGAGCCCGGCGATTTCCATCGAGCAGAAGACCACCAGCAAGAACCCGCGTTCGACGGTCGGCACTGTCACCGAGATATATGACTACCTGCGGCTCTTGTTCGCCCGCGTCGGCACGCCCTACAGCCCCGCCACCGGCAAGCCGATCGAGGCGCAGCAGGTGCAGGACATGGTCGACCGGATCATGACCATGGAAGAGGGCAGCCGCGCCTATCTGCTGGCGCCCATCGTGCGCGACCGCAAGGGCGAGTACCGCAAGGAGATGCTGGAGCTGCGCAAGCAGGGGTTCCAGCGCGTGAAGGTGGACGGGGCGTTTCACGATCTGGACGATCCGCCAACGCTCGACAAGAAATTCCGCCACGATATCGACGTTGTGGTGGACCGGATCGTGGTGCGCGAGGGGTTGCAGACGCGGCTGGCGGACAGCCTGCGCACCGCGCTGGATCTGGCCGACGGGATCGCCGTGCTGGAGACCGCGCCGCGCGAGGGCGAGGGCGAGCCGGAGCGGCAGGTGTTCAGCGAGAATTTCGCCTGCCCGGTAAGCGGTTTCACCATTCCCGAGATCGAACCGCGGCTGTTTTCCTTCAATGCGCCCTTCGGGGCCTGCCCGGATTGCGGCGGGCTTGGCGCGGAGCTTTATTTCGACGAGCGGCTGGTGGTGCCGGATGCGGCGCTGAAGGTGGGCGACGGCGCGATCGCGCCCTGGCGCAAGGGCAAGAGCCCCTATTTCCTTCAGACCATCGAGGCCATCGCCAAGCATTACGAGTTCGACATGAATGCCCGCTGGAAAGACCTGCCGGCGCATGTGCAGCAGGTGTTCCTGTATGGGTCGGGCGAGGACGAGATCCCGTTCCGTTATGACGAGGGCGGACGGGTCTATCAGGTGACGCGCAGTTTCGAGGGGGTGATCCCCAACATGGTGCGGCGCTATCGCGAGACTGACAGCAATTGGGTGCGCGAGGAGTTCGAGCGTTACCAGAACAACCGGGCCTGTGGCAGCTGTGACGGCTATCGCCTGCGGCCCGAGGCGCTGGCGGTGAAGATCGGGGGGCTGCATATCGGGCAGGTCGTGCAGATGTCGATCCGCGAGGCCTATCAATGGTGCGCCGAGGTGCCCGGGAGCCTGAGCGCGCAGAAAAACGAGATCGCCCGCGCGATCCTGAAAGAAATTCGCGAGCGGTTGGGGTTTCTCAACAATGTGGGTCTGGATTACCTGACGCTGAGCCGCAATGCCGGCACCCTGTCGGGGGGCGAGAGCCAGCGCATCCGGCTGGCGAGCCAGATCGGCAGCGGATTGACCGGCGTGCTTTACGTGCTTGATGAGCCGAGCATCGGCCTGCACCAGCGCGATAACGGGCGGCTGTTGCAGACCCTGCGCAACCTGCGCGATCAAGGCAATACGGTGATCGTGGTCGAGCATGACGAGGAGGCGATCCGCACCGCCGATTACGTCTATGATATCGGTCCCGGCGCAGGTGTGCATGGCGGGCAGGTGGTGAGCCACGGCACGCCCGAACATATCGCGGCGGACCCGGCCTCGATCACGGGGCAATACCTGTCGGGCCAGCGCGAGATTGCCATTCCGGCCGAGCGGCGCAAGGGCAATGGCAAATCCGTGAGCGTGGTCAAGGCGAGCGGCAACAACCTCAAGGATGTGACGGCGGAGTTTCCGCTGGGGCAGTTCGTCTGCGTGACCGGCGTGTCGGGCGGGGGCAAGTCCACGCTGACCATCGAGACGCTGTTCAAGACCGCGAGCATGCGTCTGAACGGTGCGCGCCAGACGCCCGCGCCCTGCGAGACGATCCGGGGGCTCGAGCATCTGGACCAGGTGATCGATATCGACCAGCGCCCGATCGGGCGCACGCCGCGATCCAACCCCGCCACCTATACCGGCGCCTTCACCCCGATCCGCGACTGGTTCGCGGGGCTGCCCGAGGCCAAGGCGCGCGGCTACAAGCCGGGGCGGTTCAGCTTCAACGTGAAGGGCGGGCGTTGTGAGGCGTGCCAGGGCGACGGGCTGATCAAGATCGAGATGCACTTCCTGCCCGATGTCTATGTCACCTGCGAGACCTGCAACGGCGCGCGCTATAACCGCGAGACGCTGGAGATCCAGTGGAAGGGAAAATCCATCGCCGACGTGCTGGACATGACGGTGGAGGATGCGCAGGATTTCTTCAAGGCGGTGCCCAGTATCCGCGAGAAGATGGATGCGCTGGCGCGGGTCGGGCTTGGCTATATCAAGGTGGGCCAGCAGGCCACGACCCTGTCGGGGGGCGAGGCGCAGCGGGTGAAGCTGTCAAAGGAGCTGGCCAAGCGGTCGACCGGGCGCACGCTTTACATCCTGGACGAGCCGACGACGGGGCTGCATTTCGAGGATGTGAAGAAGCTGCTGGAGGTGCTGCACGAGCTGGTCGAGAGCGGCAATACGGTCGTGGTGATCGAACATAACCTCGATGTGATCAAAACCGCCGATCATCTGGTGGATATCGGCCCCGAAGGGGGCGATGGCGGTGGCGAGATCGTGGCCGTGGGCACGCCCGAAGAGGTGGCCGAGGTCGAGCGAAGCCATACCGGGCGCTATCTCAAGGAGATGCTGGCGGCGCGCAAGGTGGCGGCGGAATAGATGAGAGGCGGGGGCGGGGGCCTGAAACAGGGCCACCCGCCCGCCGGAACGCTTATTTGCGCGGGCAGGTGTTGAGCCCGAAGATCGAATAGAGCGGGCAGGTGCTGAGCAGACCGGTGGCCAGCGGCACGATGCCGATCAGGTAGAGCCAGCTGTATTGGCTCGACGGGTTGAGGCCGAATGCGACCAGCAGGGCGATGCCCACCAGGATGCGCAGGGTGCGGTCGATGCCGCCGACGTTTTTCTTGAACATGATGTCCTCTTTCACATGAGATCGTCGTGACATAAGACACATGTTCCGAAATATGAATATGACATGGATCAATGCCCCGACCGGCGAAAACCGGACGGGGTTGAATCATGGCGCGCGACTCAGCTGTAGCCGCGTTTCTCGAAGCGCGGCAGCATGGCCGAGAAATCACGACCCTGGCCGTCTTCTTCCTCGACGAATTTCGCATAGAGCTTCATCGCCGCTTCGCCGAGCGGCGTGTCGGCATCGGCCGAGGCGGCGGCCTCTTGCGCAAGGCGCAGGTCCTTGAGCATGAGATCGGCGGCGAAGCCGGGCTTGTAGTCATTGTCGGCGGGGGTCGCGGGTCCGACACCGGGGGCGGGGCAATAGGTGGTCATCGACCAGGACTGCCCCGACGAGGTGGAGACCACGTCATACATCGCCTGCCGGTCCAGCCCCAGCTTGTCGGCAAGGGCGAAGGCCTCGCAGGTGACGATCATGGTGGCGCCGAGGATCATGTTGTTGCAGATCTTGGCGGCCTGGCCATTGCCGGAGGGGCCGCAATGCACGGCCTTCTGGCCCATGATGTCAAAGAGCGGGCGGGCGGTCTCGAACCCTGCCTCATCGCCACCCACCATGAAGGTGAGCGTGCCGCCTGTCGCGCCGCCGACGCCGCCTGAAACTGGCGCATCAAGTGCGGAGAGGCCAGCATCGTTGGCCTGTGCGGCTACCGCGCGGGCACTGTCGACATCGACGGTGGAGCAATCAAGCAGCACCGCGCCCTTGTCCATTGCCGGGATCACATCATTGGCGACGGCGCGCAGGATCTGGCCGTTTGGGAGCATGGTGATGACCACCTCAGCGCCGCTTGCGGCTGCCTTGGCACTGTCGGCGCTGGCGACGCCTTCGATGGTGACGCCGGCCGTGTCGAAGCCCGTCACCTCGTGTCCCGCCTTGGCCAGGTTGGCCGCCATCGGCCCGCCCATGTTGCCCAGTCCGATGAATCCGATCTTCATGGCTTATCCTCCGGTTGCGAATGTCAGCTCTTGATCCCCGAGCGGCGCGAGCATGGTATCTGCGGCGTCTTCGGGAAGGGTGTCGAGGGCGTGGCGCCAGCGCGGCTGGCGGTCGCGGTCGATGATCTGGGCGCGGATGCCTTCGAGGAAATCGCCCGATTCCATCGCGCGGGCGGTGAAGCGGTATTCCTGGGCAAGTGCCGTGCGGATGTCGGCGCTTTCGGCGCGCAGGCGCCGCAGCATTTCGACGGTGCAGGCCATCGAAAGGGGCGCGTTGCGTTCGATTTTTCCAAGCGATTGTTGCGCCAGTTCGCCCGAATGGCTGCGCAGCGCATCGAGGATGCCGGGCAGGGTGCCCGCGTCGAAAAGCGTATCGATATCCGCCTGCGCGCTGCGCAGCGCCCCTTCCGGGGGTGTTTCTCCGAGCGGCGTCAGCGCTGCATCGACATCGCCGGTGGAGCAGAGCGCCTCGACGAGGCCGGGCCAATGGGCGGAGGGGATGTAATGATCGGCGAAACCGGCATGGATCGCGTCACCCGGTCCCATCCGCGCCCCGGTCAGGCCGAGATATTCGCCCAAGTGCCCCGGCGCGCGCGCCAGCAGGAGCGAGCCGCCGACATCCGGCACGAGGCCGATGGAGCATTCGGGCATGGCGATCTGACTGGTCTCGCAGGTGATGCGGTGGCTGCCGTGACAGCCGATCCCGACTCCGCCGCCCATCGTGAAGCCATGCAGAAACGCGATGTAAGGCTTTGTATATTCGGCAATTTTCGCGTTCAGGCGGTATTCATCGCGCCAGAAACGGCGGCCATACTCGAAATCCCCGTCGCGCCCGGTATCGTAGAGTTTCTGAATGTCGCCGCCGGCGCAGAATGCTTTGTCGCCGGCACCGTCGATGATGACCAGCGCCACGGCACCGTCATCGGCCCAGGCGTCGAGCGCCTCTTCTATGGCGAGGCACATGTCATGGCCAAGCGCATTGAGAGCCTTGGGGCGGGTCAGGGTGATCCGGCCCGCTCGGCCTTCGATGCGGATGTTGATGTCGTCGCTCATTGCTCGGCCAGCAGTTGACGGGCCACGATCAGGCGCATGATCTCGTTCGTGCCTTCGAGGATTTCATGCACGCGCAGGTCGCGCACCAGTTTCTCGATCCCATAATCGGCGAGGTAGCCGTAGCCGCCATGGAGTTGCAAGCATTGATTGACCACATGGCTGCCGGTTTCGGTCACGAATTTCTTGGCCATCGCGCAGAACTTGGTGGCGTCGGGCGCGCCGGTGTCGAGTTTCCAGGCGGCCTGGCGCAGGAAGGTGCGGGCGGCCTGGAGTTCGATCTCGAGGTCGGCGAGGCGGAACTGAAGCGCCTGAAAGTCGCTGATCGGGCGCCCGAAGGCCTTGCGGTCACGCATGTATTGCAGCGTCATGGTCAGCGCCTGCTGGGCGGCGCCCAGTGAACAGGCGGAAATGTTGAGCCGCCCGCCATCGAGACCGGCCATCGCATATGTAAAACCTTTGCCCTCTTCGCCGACCAGATTGGTGGCGGGAATGTTGCAATTGTCAAACTGCACTTGGGCGGTGGGTTGGCTGCGCCAGCCCATTTTATCCTCGAGTCCGCCGAAGCTGAGGCCGGGGGTGCCGTCTTCGACATAGACGGTGGAGATGCCGCGCGGGCCGTCCTCGCCGGTGCGCACCATGACGATGTAGGCGTCGGAGTAACCGCCGCCCGAGATGAAGGCCTTGGTGCCGTTGAGGCTGTAGCCCTCGTTGGTGAGGGTGGCGCGGGTCTTGAGGGCGGCGGCATCCGAGCCGGAGCCGGGCTCGGTGAGGCAATAGGAGAGCACCGTGTCCATCGACAGGACACCGGGCATGACGCGGGCCTTCATCTCGTCGCTGGCGAAGGTGTCGATCATCTTCGCGCACATGTTGTGGATCGAGAGGAACGCTGCGACGGAAGGGCAAGCCATTGACAGGGCTTCAAATACGAGCGTCGCATCAAGGCGCGAGAGGCCCGAGCCGCCGCCTTCTTCGGAAACATAGAGCCCGCCGAAACCCAGTTCGGCGATCTGCGGCCAGAGCTGTTTGGGGATGGTGCCGTCGCGTTCCCAATCACGGGCGTGTGGTGCGATATTGTCCTGCCCGAAGGCATGGGCCATGTCGAAAATGGCGGTCTGTTCCTCGGTCAACGCGAAATCCATGCCGGGCCTCCTCCTCCCTGAGTGAATTGAACGTGTGTTTAATTACCAATTCTTGCAGCAGTTTTGCAAGGACGTGCGAGAATCGGATGATTGGCCTTTGTTAACAGGGAAAAACCGCTTCGGCATCGCGTCGGCGTCACATCGGTATTGCGTCGGTATCATCGACCGAAGGTGGCCGGGTGAACAGGGCGCGCGGCGAGTGCTCAGAGATCGGCGTGGAATTCCTCGATCAGGTGGCGCACTACGGCGCGCAGGGCATGATCGTGATCGTCCTCGGCGTGAAGCGCGTCCTGATAGGCCTGCCGCTGCCGGCCAGCCGATCCGCCGCTGCGCAGGATTTCGCGGGCGGTCTCGATCTCGGCGGTGGATTCGAAGAAACGGGCGTCTTCTTCGAGCAGTTCGATCAGCTCTTCGACGAGGTCGCCCATCGGCACGATTTCCCCGAGGCCGAAATCTATCAGCCCCTCGCGGATGCCGTAACGCTGCGCGCGCCAGCGGTTCTCGGCGACAAGGAAGCGGTCATAGATGCGCCAGCGTTGATTGCGCACGGCGAGGCGCCAGAGCATCCGGGTCAGCGCCTGGGTGAACGCCGCCAGGGTCAGGGCATGTTCCAGCCTGGGCTGCACGTCGCAGATGCGCGATTCAAGGGTGGGGAACTGGTGCGAGGGGCGCAGATCCCACCAGATCTTCGAGCTGTCCTCGATCACCCCGAGATCGACCAGTGCGGCGACCGAGCGCTGGAATTCCCCGTAGCTTTCCATGCGCGGCGGCAGGCCGGTGCGCGGCAGGTTGTCGAACACGGTGAGGCGATAGGAATCGAGCCCGGTATCCTGACCCTGCCAGAAGGGCGAGGAACAGGAGAGCGCCAGAAGGTGGGGCAGGAAATAGCTGAGCTGGTTCATGAGGTCCACGCGCCGGTCGGGCGGGTCGATCCCCACATGCACATGCATCCCGCAGATCAGCATCCGCCGCACCACCCCTGCGAGGTCGCCCGCCAGCATGTTGTAACGCTCGCGGTCGGTATGGGTCTGGTTGCGCCAGTCGGCGAAAGGGTGACAGGAGGCAGCGATCGGCACGAGGTTGTGGCGCGCAGCACAGCTCGAGACGGTGGCGCGCAGGCGTTTGAGGTCGTCCCGGGCCTCGGCCACGTTGCGACAGACACGGGTGCCGATCTCGATCTGGCAATTGAGGAATTCGGGGCTGACCTGATCCTCGAGTTCGGATTTGCAATCCTGCATCAGAGCGTCGGGGGCATCGGCGAGCGCCAGGCTGTCACGGTCGACAAGCAGGTATTCTTCCTCGATGCCGATGGTGAATTCGGGATGAATGAGGGCCATGACACCTGCCGCGAAGGTTTTTCCAGAGTCCGATCACAGCACGGAGGTGTCGCTTGTGGCAAGCATTTGTCATCCCCCCGAAACAGGAAACGGCCCCCGAAGGGGCCGCTTCTGAACGTTTTCTACCGTGTGAGCGTAAAGGCTCAGGCGGCTTGCTTGCGACGGCGCAGCGCGGCGAGACCACCGAGACCCGTCAGCAGCAGAAGCCCGCCCGCGGGCAGCGGGATCGCTGCGATGTTTGCGTAGATGCCAACAGTCGAAGTGCCGTTCTCGGCAAGCGACCAGGTGCCACCGGACAGCGAACCGCCTCCGCTCTCGATATCGGCGAAGAAAGAGGTCAGCGTCAGGCCCGAACCAAGGTCGAGCGGAACGGCGAGACCGAAATCCAGAGCGCCGGTCGGGCTGGCCATGATGAGGTCGCCCGTCGGGTTGCTGGTGTTGTTGATGCTGAAGCTCAGGGTTTCCGAACCGGCCAGACCCGTCGGGCTGGTGAAGTTCAGGCCAATGCTTGCGATCGCGGAGAACAGGTCATCCGTGATGGACGAGTCCGAGCTGGCGTTATGCCACGTCAGGCTGCCGACCATAACCTGGTTGTTGCCCGACGTGGTCGCCTGCGAGAAGGCCACATCATTGATTGTCAGGGTGCTTTGGGCGGTATTCGGGTCGCCGCAGTGGAAAAAGACGCAGGAGTCGCCCGGCCAAGTCAGGGTCTTGCCATCGGCGCTGATGTCCGCACCGAAGGTTCCGCCGAGGGGCGGAAGCCCGGAGTTCTCGGCGGTCTGGGCACTGAAGGTACCCGACGAAGAACCTGCCACGGTCGCGGCATGCGCACCGGTCGCCAAGCCGACTGACAGAAGAGCCGCTGTAATTGTTTTGATCATTCTATAATCCCCCATTCGCTATGAAGATGAAAAAATCACTAATCAAAGTTGAGGGGTGGTGGTGGCCAACCAAAGCCCGACCAGTAACCCCGACGTACTCATAATCAAGGCAATCATGGCACATTTATGCCGGGTTTTCATCACAATCTTTCATTTCGGACGCGGTAAATTTGGTCACCGGGGGCATTGCCCGCGCGCAGAGGCTGCTCACCGACTTCTTTATCGTGTTATTGAGGGAACTTAACGATGCGCAAGCAGCGAAGGTCCATGCTGCAACCGCACAGGGACCAACGCAACAACGGGTGTTGGAGATGGAATACGCAGAGGTTTTTGTCCCTCATTCGTAGACAATCACGCATCAACGGGCTGAATTGGTCAATTCTTATGGATTCAAAGGCCGCGAATCACGGTGCCGTGACTCATGTGCCTGCGCGCCTGATGAGAGCCAGAGGCGCGCAGTTCTTGCGACGAATCCGGCGGGGCAGGCGGTGCTGGCAGACGCGCGTCGGCGCAGCGTTTTGTTTCGGCTGCCCTTACAATGAATGACTCCAAGCGGAATTAATCTCGAAATAATTGATAATGCGGGCTTAAATCGCGGCGGGAACATGGCGGAACATTGGCAAGAGCGCCGCAATGCCATAGAGTGAGGGATATTGTATTTGGTTACGGGTTTGGTGATTCTGCTGCGCCCGATCAGTTTTTTTACAGCGCTATTTTCAAGGAAGAGTCTTATGAAGCATTTGCGAAAAACCGCTGCTGCCCGCGCTGCGCTTGCCGTGGCGGTCCTGGTCGCGACGGGCGCGATGGCGTCAGCGACGACCCAGTCTTTCGACTTCGGCAATTCGTCAAGCGGCGGTAACAACGCGATGCCGCAGTTCTTCGGACCTTCGCAGTTTTCCGGTTTCGGTGGCGGGTTCTCTGGCCTAGGCGGCGGCTTCTCCGGTTTTGGTGGCGGGTTCTCCGGCCTAGGCGGCGGCTTCTCCGGTTTCGGTGGCGGCTTCGGCGCGCCCGGCTTTTTCCCGGCCGGCGCACCCTTCATGATGGGCGGTGCTGCGAGCGGGTTCTTCCCGGGCGGCGCGACGAACAGCTTCTTCTCGGGTTCGGGCTTCTTCGGCGGCTTCGGCGCATTCAGCCAAGGCGGGTCGAATGATAGGTTCGGCTTCGGCACCGCGTCGAACTCGACATCGAAAAACAAGAAAAAGAACAAGAACAAAAACAAGAAGAACGCCAAGAAGAACGACAACAAGAAGCACAAGGTGAAGGCCGAGACCAAGCCGGACACCGATGATTTCTGTCTGCACGATTGCGGTGTACCGCCGCTTTTCGACGGGGATCAGAACAACCCGCCGGTGGTCGGCAATGGCGATCCGGGTGACAATCACCAGCCGGGCGTGGTCCCGCTGCCTGCGGGTGGCCCGCTTCTGATCGGTGGTCTGGCCGCGCTGGCCTTCCTGCGGCGTCGCCGGAAAGCCTGAGCCGGAACCGGTCTGAACCAAACAAAAGAAAAGGCGCCGTTTCCGGCGCCTTTTTTGTTGTCTGCAAGGGGCGTGGATCAGTCCATCGCCTTGAAGTTGAACTCGCCGCCTTCCTTGATGCCGCTGGGCCAGCGCGATGTGACCGTCTTGGTGCGGGTGTAGAACTTGAAGGCGTCGGGGCCGTGCTGGTTGAGGTCGCCGAACATGGATT
>MDTG01392419.1_pt1 | contig 10163 bp, 1 predicted proteins | sample 811421 | NCBI WGS metagenome assembly MDTG01 (sample SAMN05326645, study PRJNA326480) | marine metagenome | isolation source: seawater | place: Pacific Ocean: South East | collected 2011 | reverse complement strand
TTGGATAAGTTTCTTTGTAGCGTTCTAGGCATCGATGCTCGTGAAGGTCACCTTTTTTTCTTAACATATCGGCAAAATCCTCTGGGGGTGTCATCAACCCTGAGCTAGGTTCATGCTTTGTAGCTATTTTTTTAGACCGTTGTTTCTTGGATTGAACTTCATCATTTATTTTGAGCGTTAGATAATGCTCGCATTCAAGCCATGCCGTTATTTTTGAAGGGGAAAGCATTACTTGATTCTCAGTCATTGGGTAATACTAGTAGCTTAGTATGACAGTTCATGAACTAATTTACGGAACGAATAGGTGTATATTCCCAGCTTTACTTTTCCTACTTACCGTCGCTCCTGGAGCACCAGCTAAGATCCCACCGTTCAGCATCGCTAAAGAAGTCCCGAATCGCGCTTCGGGTCGCTTGGTTCCACTTAACTTAGAGCTTCCAATGTAGATACTGGAATCGTTACCAGAAGAGATCTTCGAGTTATTATTAGGTAAAACTGCCAAGAGTCCAGCGTTCTTTCTCCACCCTATAGCTTCACCAGGAGCGCCAATAATGAGGTCCAATCCTGAGTCTCCGGTAACATTTGCGAGTAACAGTGTCTGTCCGAATAAATCGTTGGGCTCTGAAACTCCTTTGACGCCTGCCGTGTTTTGAGAGAAGGCTTGGTGGCTTCCATCGCTATATATGACATGTATCATTCCGGCATTATTTTTGGATCCTATACCCTCACCCGGTACGCCTACAACTATGTCATCTGCACCGTCGGAATTGATATCTCCCACAGCGACTGACTGTCCGAAACGATCCCCTGCTTCAGCTCCGCCTGCAACACCAGGTGAGTTTTGGTGGTAATGAATATCGTTTTCTGTCGTTAACCCGTCTCCAGACCCGAAGAGAATATGAATCATTCCGGCGTTGTTACGCTTTCCTATGCCTTCGCCTGGAGCTCCTATGATAACGTCACCAAAACCATCACCATTCACATCTCCTATTGCTACTGATGCGCCGAAGAGGTCTCCCGATTCGGAGCCTCCGTTGACCCCGGGAGTGTTTTGAGAGTAGCCCTTATCATTTGTTGTAGTGAGTCCTGTTTCTGATCCATAGAAAATATGGATAAGGCCTGCGTCGTTTCGTTTGCCGATACCTTCGCCTGGAGCTCCTACAACGAGGTCATCATAACCATCTGCGTTGATATCTCCGGTTGCCACTGACGATCCGAAGAGGTCTCCTGCTTCTGCGCTTGCTTTAATTGATGATTTGCCTTGGTGAAGGTCTTTCGGTGTTCCTAGGCCGTTGCTTTGGCCGTACATGATCATTACGAGACCTGCATCGCGTCGTGATCCGATGTCCTCTCCCGGGGCCCCTATAGCAACGTCATCGTAGCCGTCTCCATTAAAGTCGCCGGTTGCAAGTGCCGATCCAAAACGGTCATCTGATTCAACGCCTCCGGGAACACCGGGTGAGTTCTGATGATACTGGGAGTCACGATCCCATAAACTAGAGCCGTAGAAGAGTTGTATTAGACCTGCATTTGATCGATTTATTCCTCGTGACTTTATCCCCTCGCCCGGGACTCCAACTATGACATCCGTCGATCCATCTCCATCGTAATCGCCCGTGGTTACAGCAGATCCAAAGTAATCATTGCTTTCAGCGCCTCCCTTGACAGACGGGGTTGACTGGCTTAGCTGTGCTTCCATTGGATCAAGGAAAGTTCGTACTTGTGGGCTAGTCCCGATCGCGTTAGATGCTTGAATCTCGACTAGGTAAGATTTTTCATCATCAAATCCATTAATTTTTATACTTTTAATGTTTGAGGTGTCCGCTGTCGACCACAATGCACCGGTATACCCCTCAATCCAATTTTTGAAATACGAAACTCGCGTGTAAACATCGGGATAAGTAGAAGTGGCGCATCCGCTTGCGGAACCGTAGCTGACAACACCTGCAAGGTAAACGACATTATTCACCTTGGTCACTAATGGGCCGCCGCTATCGCCCCTACATACACCACTTGAACCACCATTCCATGCACATACTTCTGAAGCAGGGATAAAGGCCCAAGCACCACAACCTGAATCAATATTTACTGCTGTTCCTAGCAGTCGACTGCTAGTACCTCCGTAGGTTGATGTCCTACCCCACCCAGTCACATACGCTGGAGTTCCACTCTGAAGGGAATCGAAGTCATACAATGGAAGCGCTGCGACTTTAGATAAATCCAAAGATGACGAAAGCCTAATGAGTCCAATATCATTTAATAAATTTTGGCTGTTATAACTTCCATGTATTACAAAACTAGAAGCGTAGATGTAGCTTGATGAGCTCGGAGCAGTGGTTGAGTTGAAAGAAACTTTGATGTATTCTGGGTCCCAATAAATCCCATACTTTTCAGCCTCCAAACAATGCGCAGCAGTCAAAACCCATTGTTCATCAATTACGGTCCCTCCACACGTGTATTGCCCACCCCACCAAAATCCTGTAAGGAGGTGCACCTGATAGGGGTGGTCTCTAATATCTCGATTGTTGCCATTAACGATTAACGGAGAGATAGTTGCTGAATAACTTGAGAGACTTTCAGAAATCCAAGATGTTGAAAAGTTACTAATTTCCTTATATCTAAAAGTCAAGTTCGTAATAGGTGAGTTACCATCGTCAATTGACCACAGAAGTGATCCGTTGTCAGTCAAAAGGAAATCTTGGGGTGCGCTTGGAGCTGATGTTACGATCTGAGGAATAACTGAATTTGACGGCTCTGATGCAGAACTTTCACCATATGCATTCTCTGCTATTACGGTGAATGTATATGCTACGCCATTAACTAGGTTTTGAACGGTGCATTCATTGAAGGGAGAACTACTCGATATGCATGTCTGGCCCCCCGGTGAAGCTGTAGCTGTGTAGCTAGTTATCGCTGCCCCTCCAGACTTCACTGGAGTGTCCCAATAAAGTGATGCCTGCCCGTCTCCGCCTTGAGCTACGACATTTCGTGGTGGTGTTGGCGGACCATAATTTACAACATCTGCAAGAGTAAGATTTTCACCAGACCCATTGCCATTTTCTGCTGATAATCTGATTGCGTAGTATTCTCCGGGTTCTAAATTACTGAGGGTTGTATTCGTCTGAGTTCCGGTGTTCTCCTCAGACCAAAGACTGCCAGTATAGGTCTGTATCCAATCTACATAGTAGGAGACACGTGTATAAACACCGGGGTACCCCGAAGCACAACCATCACCCCAACTCACAACCCCAGTTAGGTAAAGCACCCCATTGAAATTACCGACTAGAGGCCCCCCGCTATCTCCTTGGCATGAGTCAACGGTTCCGTCGCCAGCACAAAACATTATTGCATCACTTATTGAAGACGTTGGATACCCCAAGCAGTTGTCATCGACATCAACCTGCGCACCAAGTAGCACCTCTGAGCCTTGATTAGAGCCAAAGTATGTATCCCCCCAGCCTGTCACAAATAATGGGGTTCCATTGCTCGGTTGAGAAGTGAAATCATACAATGGAAGAGTCCCCGCTTTTTCCATATCAACCGGCTGCGATAGGCGCATTAATGCTATGTCATTATTGAAACTTGTACAATCATAATTCGGGTGAAGATAGTAATTATCCACTGACACAGTGTTTGGATAAGTAGTAATAGAACTCGAGCCATACGAAATCCGTAAATCACTTACTAGAGATGATATTTGGTAGCAGTTTTCATTAATTTCTATGTATAAACAATGCGCTGCAGTTACTACCCATTGAGAGCTAACTAGTGTTCCTCCGCACCAATCACTATATGTAGAACCATCTTGTGACCACTCGATATGTATCTGGTATGGATGGTTTTCAATTGGTACAACGTTTCCGTTAACAATGGTTGGCTCTAGGTCCTCAGTGTTTTGGATGGTCGAGGTGCTAGTCAACCATGATCCTGCCCTGGAGTCTGTTACTCGGTATTCGACTTTGTAATTTGTGATTGCTGATCCACCGGTTTCAACTGGGGCATCCCATGTCAGAATGAGCTCATCTGCTTGTTGGGAACTTATTGAGGGGTTTATTGGAACCCCTGGTGGCGCAGTGCTAACGGTTACTGCTTGTGTCGGATCTGAAGCTGCGCTGTTTCCAGTAGGATTAGTTGCGACGACAGAAAATGTGTATGTTTCTCCTACCGTTAAGTCATATATTGAACAATTTGTAGTGGTTGAGCTGCATGTTAAGGCTTCAGGGTCTGACATTGCCGTGTAGCTTGTTATTGGAGAACCGCCGTCATCTCCGGGCGCGTCCCAGCTCAGCTGTGCTTCCGTACCTTGTAGTGTTATTTGAAGGTTCGTTGGAGGTGATGGCGCATTACTTGGTTGGGCGGTGATTGGGGATGTTGACTCACTTGATAGACCTGTATCGTAATTTGCTACGACTGTGAATGAGTATTGAATTCCATTGGTTAGTCCAGAAATTGTGCACGTTGTGTTCGTTGTTGTGCATGTTCCAGAAGGGCTCCCTGTAACTGTGTACGAGACGATTGTGTCATTGGGCTCGATGATTGGTGCTGTCCAAGAAACAGTGACTTGTGTTGAGGCTGGTAGAGCGTTCACTGAGGTTGGGGATGGTGGGGTTGTTCCTGGTATTGAGATGTTGGACGGGTCGGATTCGACGCCTGTTCCAGCATCGTTTGTGGCTGCGACTGTGAATGAGTATTGTGTGCCATTGGTGAGGCCGTTTACTGTGCAGGACGTGGTTGCAGTTGTGCATGTTAATCCTGACGGGTTTGCCGTAGCGAGGTAACTAGATATTGAGCTACCTCCGTTGTTGGTGGGGGGTTGCCATGTAACTGTTACGGATCCGTCGCCTCGAGTGGCTTCTGCATTGGTTGGTGGGTCAGGGACAGTGATAGGGGTAACCGTATTTGAAGCGTCGGATGATGCGCTATTCCCTTCTGCGTTTGTTGCGATGACTGTGAAGGTGTAGTTAGTTCCGTTTGTTAACCCTGTGATAATGCATTGGTTCGATGATGTTGAGCAAGTTAGGTTATTAGGTGACGAAGTGGCGGTGTAGCTCGTTATTGCAGCTCCACCATCTGAATTTGGGGTTTGCCAAGAGATCGTTGCTTGAGCGTTTCCTGCTTGGGCAGAAACATTCAATGGAACTGATGGTGGTCCTGTTGGCGTTCCCGATAAGTTTGCCTGTACGGGTTGGCTGTCTACTCCGTCGCTATATGTGGCGGCGATAGTGAACGTGTAGGTTGTTCCGTTTGTTAACCCGGTGACAGCACATGAAGTAGTTGAGGTTGTGCATGTGAGGTTCTCCGGGTTTGAGGTCACCGTGTAGGAACTGATCGCCTCATTGGGGTTAGTAGCAGGCGGGCTCCAGCTTACGTCCACTTGACCATCGCTGGGCGCTAACACAAGATTTGAAGGGCCTGGGCGAGGAACAGAGTATTTTCGAATGAATGCGTCTCGTGTTACCCCGGAAGTTCCGTTAGAGAGTAGGCCATTTGTAAGCCCTGTGAGGACTATGTCCCCGTTCTCCCCTATTGCCATTCCTCTGATTTCATCGTTATCGCTAGTGCCAAAGACGTCAGTCCATGCAACTGATCCGTCATTGCGATATTTTCGGAGAAAAGCGTCAGCATAGGGACCGCCTTCATTGAAGTTGAATTCACCTAACGTGTTTTGTGTATAACCCGCAATGTAAAGGTCTCCGTTTTTGTCGCTTACAATGCCGTAAATTATGTCCCAGTATTGTTCTTGGATTTGTGCAGTCCATATGTGAGTTCCGTCTGGACTATACATGCGTACGTATCCATCGTTATCTCCGCCACTTTCAACTTCAAAGTCGCCTTGAACATTTCCTGTTGCAACTATGTTTCCATCGGGAGTAATTGTCATCGAATAGAGATAGTCTGTGCCATCGCTACCGAATTGCTCTGTCCAAGCGACACTGCGATCGGGATTATATTTTCGAATAAATGCATCTGTACCACCGTATAAAGTGGGGTCACTGCATTCGCACGAAATGTCATAATGGGTAAAACCACCTACGTATATTTCTCCATCAGTGGATATAGCTAGTGCATCAGCCCAGTCAGTGCTAGGCGTCCCGAACTCGTCTACCCAAATGAGATTTCCTGCAGGATCGTATTCGGCAAGAAATACATCATAGCTAGTTCCATTGTGAGCGCCTTCAATTGTTCCGTCTGTTGAACCGGCAACGAGAATATTACCGTTTGGAAGTTCTGATATCTCTTCGACATATTCAGAACTCGATGTTCCGAATTCGATAACCCAGTTTTGCGTTCCATCGGCTTGATACTTTCCTATGAATGCGTCCCTTAGTCCGCCTTCACCTCCGGGCGCTAAATTTCCTTGTGTTGTGCCCGCAAAGTATATGCTTCCATCGCTGGCGACAGTCACTGCACGGACTTCATCTTGCCCCCATGCTCCGATTTGATCAGTCCATTGAGGTGTTCCTGTTGCGTTATATTTTCGAATAAAAACATCTATTTGTCCTGCGTTTGTTCCTTCAATATTGGCGTATGTTTCACCTACGACATAGATGCTTCCATCGTCGGCTATCGCTGTTCGTCGGGCTGAGTCTGTGCCATCTGGGTTGCTTCCGAATTGATCTATCCATGCGGATTCGAGTTCGTTTGGTATTGTCGGGTTTGATGCGGCTGAGGAGGGTCCTTCGCCCGCATTATTCGTTGCCGTTGCCGTGAACGTGTATGTAGTGCCATTTGCTAAACCCGATACCACGCACGTAGTGGTCGCAGAGGTGCATGTCAACGCTTCGGGGTCTGAGGTTACGGTATAGGAAACGATTGCCGAAGTACCAGTGTAGGTTGGCGCATCCCAGGTTATGGAAGCATATCCGTCACCTCGATATGCGCCGAGATTTGTCGGAGGGTCGGGCACGGTAGGTAAGAACGGTGTTGCAGAGACTGTTGCGGATGGGTCGCTATCTCCTTCTAGGTTTGTTGCAATGACGCTGATTGCGTATGTTGTGTCATTTGTGAGGTTTGTGATGACGCATGTTGTGGCGGACGTGTTACATGTTTCTCCGCCTGGGTCAGCCGTTGCAGTGTAGCTGGTTATTGGAGATCCGTTATCGCTTACGGGGGGGTCCCAGGAAACCGTTACGAGTTCGTTGCCAGGTACAGCAGAGGGGTTTTGTGGAGGGTCAGGTTTTGCGTAGGGTGTGACTTGAGCGGTGGGAGAACTTGGTGATCCTACGAATCCGCCAATGCTTTCAACGCTGACAGTAAAGGTGTACGGGGTTCCGTTGGTTAACCCTGTGACAATGCACGTTGTTGTGGTTGTTGTGCATGTCTTTTCTTCTGGGTCTGACTTGATGACATATTGCAGCGCTGGCTTTTGATATTGTCGTATGAAGCTGTCTTGGTAGCCAGTCCTGTTGCCGTCAAGATCACCTGATGTTCCACCTGCGACTATCAGCGTTCCAGTGGAAGTTACAACTATCCCGCGAGGACTTTCTGCTTTATCTTGGTTTGCGAATTCACTACAAAACTGTTGATCCCAAAGTGGCTCTCCGCCAGAAGTGAATCGTCGGATATAAACATCTCCGTTGCCGCCTTGGCATTCGGAGTTTGCCCCGATATCAAGAAAATGCCCATTGGTTGTTCCTGCTACATAAATAGTGTTATCAGGTGCAATAGTTAGAGCGTCTACAAAGTCCTCCCACGGTGAGCCGAACTCTCGTATCCAGATTTCGTTACCCGATGAGTCATATTTTCGCAGAAATGCCTGATGGTCGCCCCCTTGACTTGGCGGGTTGTCAATATGTCCCGCGACATAGATGTATCCGTCGGGAGCAACAACAATTTCTGTCGCTCTGTCATACCATCCTGTTCCAAATTGCTTAGTCCATTCATACGAACTGCCCGATGCGTCGTATTTTCTTAGGAAAGCATCTTCAGCTCCTATGTTCCCACCTTGAAGGCCACCGCCTGTATATCCAGCGACGTAGATACTTCCATCATCAGAAACATCAATGCCCAAAATTTCATCATGACGGTTAGATCCAAATTGTTCTGTCCATATTATGGAACCACTGGATGAGTATTTCCGCATAATTGCATCATTCATCCCCGCATGAACTCCTGAGAAGACATACCCCACGAAACCAGCAACGTAGACGCTTCCATCTGCGCCAACAGCTACAGATGTTCCTCTGTCACTATTTCCGCTTTGGCTTCCGAAAATATCCTCCCAGAGCATTGTGCCATCAGCCCCGTACTTTCGAACGAGAACATCTCGCTCTCCAGTATTTGGGTCAGCATCATAAGTTCCAACGACAACCACACTTCCATCGGAGAACGTCGCAGCGTCAAAATACTTTTCCATAACAGCTGAATCGGTAAGGATTTTCCACTCTTCAGTTAAGTCATGACTGTCCATTTTAGACAGGTAAGCATTATCGCCCTGATATCCAGCGACATAGAGGCTGTCATCGTTTGAAATGGTTGCAGCTAGTGCTCCGCCATACTCGTTCGCTTCACCAAATAGTAGTGATCTACTGTGCACTCCATCGGAACCATGCTTTTGGATGAAAATGTTGGGTTCGCAACAATACCCAGTCGTTCCCGCAATGACTAAAGATCCGTCAACGCCGACAGCGATAGCCTGAGGAGAAGTTGGTTCTTCGATATGGAACTGCTCCGTAATTATAACGGTGCCGTCGCTACCGTATCTTCTAAGGAACCCATCAGTGTTGACATGCGTTTCTCCGAGCAGGCCTTCAACAAATCCAGTCACGAATATTGAATCGGTATCATCGATAACGATTGAAGTTGCTTTATCAAGTCCATCGGTCCCAAATTCATCAACCCATTCCAATGAACCGAAAGAATCATACTTTCGAATATATGCGTCGCCAGAGGATGATGGCACTCGTCCAACGGCATAGATGTTTCCGTTACTATCGATGTCAACGTCTAGGAGTTCTTCGTGTTGCGCTGAACCGAATTGATCAGTCCATAAGGTATTTCCGTCGGTATCGTATTTACGTATAAACCCGTCTTGGCTTCCGTTACTTCCTGCAATGTCACCGTTTGTTCGCCCAGCGACGACGACGCCGGAACTATCAACAGCTATTGATTCTGCTATATCTCCTAAGTTCGTTCGTATGTCTCTTGTCCAAACTAATTGAGCTTGCGAATCATACTTTTGGACAAAAATGTCCTGGCCGCCTGCATGACAGCAGTTCCCAAGAAACCCACCTGTATGTCCTACGACGTAGATGTCTCCATCGGAAGCTACAGCGATATCAATAGCTTCATCATCAGTGGTAGTTCCGAATTGAATTGTCCAGCCTATAGAACCATCCTTACCGTATTTTCTAATAAACGCGTCTGTTCCCCCGCCAGCTGATCCAGCGATATCACCACTAGTTTTGCCGGCAACGAAATAGTCGCCATCTGGACCGATGTCTATTCCGTAAACCCCATCATATTGGTTTGCACCGAATTGATCTATCCACAATTCAGAGCCATTTCCACTGTATTTAGCGACATAGGCGTCAAAGGCGCCAGCATTACTACCTTCTAATACGCCGTTTGTTTCACCAACAATTAGAATGCTCCCATCGTCGTCAACGATAACTGAATGCACATATTCTTCGGATGATTTATTTATCGAACGCGTCCATGAAATATCCCGACCAAAGATAGATAAACCTGTTTCGGGACTTCCATCATTCCAGCGTTGTCTTGTAACTGCATCCCATGAAATAGAAACTTGACTATCGCCAGCTTCAGTAGAAATATTCTCAGGTGAAGATTGGCTCACTATATTCTGAGGAGTGACTGAATTTGCAAATGATGTTCCCGCCGATGGAACCACAACTAGCAAGGCAGCAAGAACCGCCAATGATACGAAACACCGAAGAACGGGTCTCTTCGCCATATCGGCCATCCCTTCCGTAATAATTTGTGTGACATCAACTAATTCACTAGTAACACCCCTTGTGGAGTCCACTTTTACCTAATTGTAGGCTTCCAAACAATATATTAATTCCGGCACTGTGTGCACACAACTCTGTTCACAACTCTTCTGTCGGGCTGAGAGGATTTGAACCTCCGACCTTCGGTCCCCCAGACCGACGCGCTAACCAAGCTGCGCCACAGCCCGTTTGGTTAAGTCACTTATCGTA
>MDTG01285460.1_pt1 | contig 10163 bp, 9 predicted proteins | sample 811421 | NCBI WGS metagenome assembly MDTG01 (sample SAMN05326645, study PRJNA326480) | marine metagenome | isolation source: seawater | place: Pacific Ocean: South East | collected 2011 | reverse complement strand
GTTACGGAGGTGCGGAAGAGTGATGGCGGATCGACCTTTGCAAATGTCCGTCGCGGTTTGCGGAGACACCCCCAAAGCCTTGGCGAGATCTCTCTTCTTGAGGCGACGCTGCTGCAGCAGGGCCGTGATCTTCTCGTGGATGAGGACCATAGTTTTGACGCTGACCGTTGTGGCTCAAATGCCCGTCGGCAAGGACGGTATCGCCGAATCGAGAGGGGTGCAAACCAAACCTCCTGGAGCGAAAAAGAGCTTGGCGGCGACGGCTAGCGGTAGGGTGAGGGCGTGCTGGCCAAGCGAACGATCCTCCTGGTTTTTGCGCTGTTTGCGGTCGCCTGCGGCGGTCGGGAGCTGGCTCCGTCGATCTGGCCGCCCGAGGACTTCTCCCTGGTGGTCGAAGAGACTCGCGAAGACGGCGACCGTATGCACGTCATCCGGCGGCTCCAGGTCGACGCGAGCGGCCTCGTGATCTACGGGACGTCGTCGCAGCCGCTGGTCGACGCGAAAACGGGCGCCAGCCTGCCGGTCCTCGATCGGCTGGCCGTCTACGGGCTGGAGCCGACCTCGCTGCGCTTCCTCGCGCGCAAGCTGGATCGGCTGGGCATCGCGACGATGTCGCCGCCGACGACAGCGGTGAGCAGCGGCCTCGGCGTCGCCGTCACGTGGGAAGCGTTCGCGCAGCGGCGCGTGCTGACCAGCACGGGCCGACCCCGCGGGGCTCTTGGGGAGGTCCTGGCTCTTCTCGCAGCCCACTTGCCGCCGGGAGAGTCGTTCGACACCAAGATGACGCGCCCGGTCGTGCCGGTGCTGCAAGGGGTCCCCTCGCCGGTCACGGACGCCGGCGGCGCGCTGGCGGCGTTGGGCGAGCGGCTCGGCGAGCGCCCGGAGGACGCAGGCTTGCTGCTGTCTTCCTTTGCCTTGGCGTGCCGCGTCGGCGACCGATCGGAGGCCGATCGCCTGCTCGATCGCTGGCAAGCCGTCGCGAGCGCTGCAGCGGGCTCCGCGGGGTTCGCGGCCGATACAGACAAGGCTGTGGCCGCGCGCGCTGAGGTGTTTCGGCGCCTGCTCCCGCGCTAAATCAGGGTCCAGGAATCATGGCTGCGGCGGGGCTCGCTCCCAGTCGCGCAGATGTAGCTCGAAGGCGTATAGCAGATAGAGGGCGTGACCCAGATCGGCGCGTCCGCGGCGGTGTCGGTCAACCGCGAGCTCGAGGCCGCGAGGCCGAAGGTGGGGACGTTGGCGCGCGCGAGGCTCTGCGAGCACGTCCAGCGCGTCGAGCTCCTCGCGGAACCAAGAGTCGAGGGGCAGCGAGAAGCCGCGCTTCGGGAGCCGCGCGACGGCTTCGGGCAGCTGCGCGGCGAAGGCCTCGCGGAGCGGTCGCTTGCCGAGCGCGTCGATGTCTTTGCCAAACTCGCCGACGTCGGCCTCTAGGTAGGGGCACCGACCTTCGACCCCGGCAGCGAGCAGCGCCACGTCGAGCTTGGGCAGCAGGTCTCGAGCGAGATAGTGCTCTACGTCGTGGGCCCGACCATCCAGGGCCAGGGCGCCCTTCGTCGCGTGTCTGCGAGGTTCGTCTCGCCAGCAAGGCGCTGCGCCTAGCGCGGGCGCCAGCACCTGCGCGCCGAAGGCAGGCGGCGTCACCGCGAGCAGGGCGCGGACCGGATCCGCCGAGGCGGCGGCGCGGACAGACCTCACCGCGGGGCGCATCGACCACGGCAGCAACCAGCGCGTCGTCGAGCGCAGCCAAGGCAGCCGGGGCATGGCAGCGAGCGCTCGGTAGCGTCGATACCCCAGCAAGAGCTCGTCGGCCCCTTCTCCACCCAGCAAGACCTTGACGCCGTCTCGGTTCGCGGCCGCCGCTACGGCGTGCGCCGCGAGCACGGAGGGGTCTCCCAAGGGGCCGCCATGGAGCCGCGTGAGGCGAGGGAGCGCGTCTAGCAGCTCGGGGCCCCCGTCGACCGGCTGGAGCGCCAGCCCCGCTGCGGCCGCGGCAGCGGTCGCGGCAGCGCGTTCGTCCGTTGGCGCGCCGCGCGCGCAGAACTGGTATGCGGGCACCTTCGCGCCTAGCTCGCCGAGCGTCAGCGCGATGCAGCTGCTGTCCACTCCCCCGGAAAGGCAGAGCCCAGCGCTGGAGGGGGTGTCTAGGCATCGGCGGACGCTGTCAGCGAGCGCGCCGCGCAGGTCACGGTCTCCGGCGCTCGCCTCAACGTGGCCGGTGGCCACGGCCGGCTTGAGCGTTGGATCGGTCGAGCCTCGGGTGACGTAGGGGCGGCCCCGCGACGGCAGGTCGCAGACGCGCAGGCCCGGCTCTGGCTCCGTCGGGGCCGCCTCGCTCCAGCCGAAGCGGAACCATTGGGCGACAGCGCGCTCCGGCTCTCGCGCCGCGACCCCGATTCGACGCAGCGCCGCGCGCGTCGACGCGAAGGCGACGAGGCGCCAGACGCCGCCCCGTCGAGCGAAGACGCAGTGCAGCGGTCGCTCGCCGAAGCGATCTTGACCGAGGTAGAGGGCGCCGTCGTCTGCGTCGTGGACCGCGTAAGCGTGGTGCCCGCGCATGCTCGCGAGCAGATCGAGGCGGCGGCCCCGGACCGCGAGCCCAGGGAGCGCGGCGTCGTTTGGTAGCGGCGTCGCGCCCGCGGAGTCGGGGTCTAGCTCTTGCCAAAGCGCTCGCGCGTTCGTGACGGCGCCGTTCATGCAGACGGTCGTCTTTGCGTCGGCGTCTTGGAGCGGCTGCTCAGGCCCTGCAGAGATCGCAAGTCGAGCGCAACCCAGCCACCACTCGCCGGCGCGGCAAACGCCGCTGCCGTCTCGGCCGCGCCAGCGCAGCTCTTCGACGGCGTCCGCGATCGACACACGGGGCGTCAGCCCTCGGCTGCGGAGCCAGTCGTCGCGCGCGCCGACGATCCCGCACATGTTCGGTTCAGCCCGCGCGCACGCGGTCGAGGTAGTCCGAGAGCAGCTGCCACTGGCCGTGGAGGTCTTGCTCTTTGACGCCGAGCGGCTGCTTGAAGAAGCACGCGAGGTGCGGCATCGAGCCGCTCTCGCCGCGCGACGCAGCCAGATCCGCGAAGCGAACGAGGTCGAGGATCAGCGGCGCGGCGAGGATGGCGTCGCAGCCCTGCCAGATGAACTGCAGCGCCATCTTGAAGCCGAGGAAGCCTTCGAAGTGGACGAAGTCCCAGGCGGTCTTCAGGTCGTGCAGCGAAGGCACATAGTCGATGCCGACGTGCGTGTGCAGCGGGTAGCCGAGGATCGATTGCAGCAGCGCGTCCTTGCTGTCGACCTTGCTCTTCTTGTTCTCACTGTCGGCGAGCACGTGACCATCGCGATCTCCGAGGATGTTGTAGCCCTGCCATGACAGCACCCGCAGGTCGCGGTACTTGAACATTGGCGCGAGCGCGGACTTCACGAGCGTCTCGCCGGTCTTCCCGTCGCAGCCCATGAAGGGCGCGTTGTTGGCCGCGAACAGCTCTTCGATCGCCGGCGTCAGCGCGGAGTTGCTGGGCGTGAAGTGGATGAAGGGCAGCCCGAGGCTGCCCGCCGCATACGCGTAGAGCGCTGACGGGCGGACTGCCTTTTGGTTGTCTTTGTCGAGCGCGCGTTCGAACGCGGCGAGCGTCTTGTGCGCCGCGCTGAGCCGCAGGGTCGGCTCCGTGGACGTGAGGTTGACGCAAACGACCCGGTCGAGCCGGTGCTTCTTTTGGAACGCCTTGATGTCGCGCTGGATCTGGGCGATCTGGCGTCGGAGCGTGTCCTTGCGTCTTTTGACCGCGCCGGCGAGCCCTTCGATCGTGGCGCCAGCGTTCGGGAGGACGCCCCGGACGACGTTCTTGCTCTGGGTGGCGAGGTCGCGCTTGAGCTTCCGAAGCAGCTCGGGCGGCAGGCTCCCGGTCTTGCTGTGGATCTCGGCAGCCGCCGTGGGGTAGTCGGATTCACGGATCTCGTGACCGCCGAAGACGAGGCTGTCGAGGGGTCGCCAGGAGATGCCTTTTGCGACATCCGTCTCCGTCGTGAGGCCGCGGGGCTCGCTGAGGCCCTTAGCGATGGCGCGGGCGCCGACGACGACGGTCGTGGCGAGGCCGCCGTAGGCTCCAAAGAGCCAGACACCCAGTCGCTTCGATCGAGATGTTGCGGGTTTCTTGGCCACGTTTCGGCAAACAGTTTAGCGGAACCGGCTCGACTTGCAGCCGCGTCCTCTCACATCTGTTCTGTAGCACATCGGCGCCGAATGGCCACCGGGTGATCGCGCGATGTTGATCGGAGGGCGCGGGCGCGAGGCCCCGATGCGCTCAATGGCCCGCCCCAGCGGTCCCGAGGACGACCAAGACGGCGCCGACGTAGAGCGCGCCCGACATCAGCAGGGGGACGTCGCGGAACAAGAGCTTCGCCGGGTCGCCGCCTTCGCTCTTACGGTAGACGAGGAAGAGGTAGCGGAAGACGCCGTAGCAGACGAACGGCACGGTGAAGGTCAGCTGTTCGGTGCGGTGCCGCGCGACGGTCTCCGGGCTGACCGTATACAGCGCATAGCTGAGGATGCTCAGCGCAGCGAGCGGCCCGATCACCATGTTGAGGAACGCCTTGGAGTAATCCGACATCGTCTGTCGGGTCTGCCCCGCCGCCTCTGCCTGGCGACCGACCTCTTCGTAGCGCTTGCAGAAGGCGAGGAACAAAGCAAAGAAGAACGTGCAGAGCAGGATCCACTTGGACGCGTCGACGGCGATCGCCGAGGCGCCTGCGAGCACTCGCAGCTGGAAGCCGAGCGCGATGCACATGCAGTCAACGATGACCAGGCGCTTGAGATAGAAGCTGTAGGTGACGTTGAGCGCGAGGTAGGTGGCTGGCCAGACCAAAAAGGTGCTTTCTCCGACCGGGACCAGCGCGGCGAGCCCCGCCGTGATCAAGACGGTCACGGCGAGCACGGCCCAGGCCGCGCCGACGGGCAGCCGCCCCGAGGCGATCGGGCGCGTCTTCTTCTTAGGGTGCAGCGCGTCCTCGTGCCGGTCGAGGATGTCGTTGAGCAGGTAGATCGAGCTCGCCGCGAAGCAAAACGATCCGAACGCCGTGGCGGCCGCGATCCATCCCGCGGCCTCATACAGCCGGTCCGTGAAGAAGAGCGGGAAGAGGACCAGCAGGTTCTTGACCCATTGGTGCGGGCGCAGCGCTTCGACGAACGGCGGCATGTCTAGCGTTTCATCATGCAAGTCGCGGGCTCAGCGGCAAGCGCGCCGCTGATGATTCATGGTTCCGAGGTCTCCGCGCGTCGTCGCCGATGCGCGGGCCGCGTTGTTTGGCGTCGCTCTGCAGCGAATGGTTGTGTTGATCGGCCGCGCAGGTGATTCTCTCGGGCCATGGCTTCGCATCGGCACCCGACGACGGCGCGCGCGTCTCGTCTTGCGGCGACAGAGGTTCGGTTATCGAGGGGCGCGCGGTGAGTGGGTCTCCGCTGCGGTTTTCGCTGGTCGTCCCGATCTACAACGAAGAGGAGACCGTCGCCGCGATGCTCGCGGAGGTCGACGAGGTCCTCTCTCCCCAAGGACCGTTCGAGGCGCTGTTCGTCGACGACGGCAGCAAGGACCGCAGCTTAGAGATCATGCAGGCTTATAAGCGTGAGCGAGATGCGGCGTGGCTTCGGGTCGTGACGCTCAAAGCGAACGCGGGCCAGAGCGCCGCGGTGATGGCCGGCGTCGAGCAATCCAGGGGGCCCATCGTGGCCACGCTCGACGGAGACATGCAGAACGACCCGCGTGACATCCCGTCGATGCTCGCCCGCGTCGAGCAGGGCGAGGCGGACGCTGTCGTCGGGGTCCGCGCCAAGCGTCGAGACACCTTTGTGCGGCGCGCGTCTTCTAGGGTCGGCAACGCCGTGCGCAACCTGCTGACCGGCGACGTCGTTAAAGACGCTGCGTGCGGCATCAAGGTCATCAAGCGCAGTTATTTCATGCGCGCGCCTCGTTTCGTCGGCATGCACCGCTTCATGGCGACGCTGGTCAAGTATCTCGGCGGGACCGTGATTGAGCAGGACGTCAACCACCGCGAGCGCTACGCGGGGACGGCGAAGTATGGCATCGGCAACCGCGCCCTCAAGGGTCTGCGCGATTGCTTCGCGATGCGTTGGGTGCGTCATCGCCTGCTGACGCACGAAGTCGAGGAGGAGTTCTGATGCTGATGAGCCTCAGCGACGGCGTGCCTGAGGTGACGCCTTGGTACTGGTGGGTAATCGGCTTCGGCGGGCAGTTGGTGTTCGCCTCACGGTTCTGGGTCCAGTGGATCGCCAGCGAACGTGCGAAGAAGTCCGTGGTGCCGATCTCGTTTTGGTGGCTGAGCATCTCGGGGGGCTTGCTCAGCCTCTGCTACGCGATCTACAGGCTTGACCCGGTGTTCATCATGGGCCAGCTGACGGGCAGCGTGATCTACGCGCGGAACTTGACGCTGATTCGCCGCTCGAGGCAGCGCGACGGCGACGCCTGGGGAGACGCCGAGAGTTGCTGACCCGCGCGATCCTGCTCTTCGCTGTCGCGGCGCTGGTGCTGCTGCCGGCGTGGCTGCGCGCGGACTGGGACGGCACCGAGGGCCGCCGCGTCCAGATCGCGTTGGAGATGCTCCGCGCGGACAGCTGGATGGTCCCGCTGCTTAACGGCGCGCCGACCTGGGCGAAGCCGCCGCTGCACTACTGGCTGATCATGGCGTGCCACGAGTGGCTAGGAGACGGATATCTGGCGCTGCGGCTGCCGGGCGTCCTCGGCGCCTGGGTCGCGGCGTTCGTCGCCGGTGAGCTGCTGCGCCCGTGGTTCGGCGCGCGGGCGGGCTGGTTAGCGGCCTTTGGTCTGCTGTGCTCGCCGCTCGTCTTGTTCAAGTGGCCGACCGCTGAGATCGATCCGCTGTTCGCCAGCCTAACCGGGATCTCGTTCTGGCTGCTGGCGACGGGCGTAGCGCGCGAGCGTCCGCGCGTGGTCTTGTTGAGCGGGGTGATCGCCGGGCTCGCGTTCCTGCAGAAGGGTCCGCCGTATTTTCTGTTTGGGGTAGGCGTGTACCTCGTCTGGCTGCGGCACCGCAGGCTCCGCTACGCGCTGCATCACTTCATCCCTTTCGCGCTGGTGGTCGCGGCGTTCTACGTCCCCTTGTTTCTGTGGTTCGTGGATCCCGAGGCGTACTTGAGCATCGTGAACGACGAATCGGTCGGCCGGATCACGAAGTTCCGGTGGGAACAGGTCTGGCTGACGCCTGCCTACGCGTTGCGCGCGCTGACCGTCGTGATGCCGTTCGGTCTCTGGTGCTTTTGGGAGTGGCGCGGCCAACGTGACGCGCGCATGGGCGCGGACGACTTGACGTTGCGTATGTGCAGCGGGGGCGCGTTGTTTGCGGTCATCTTACTGATGTTCTTCCCGGGTCGGCCGACGCGGTATTTGCTGCCGAACGTCATGTTGTTCACGTTCGCGGTGGCGCCGGCTGTCGCGCACTACTGGGGGCTGCGTGCTCAAGTGCCGAGCTTCGCGCGTCGCGGCGTTTGGATTTTCGGTCTGCTCGGCGCGGCGGCGCTGGTGGCGATCCCGTTCGTGCCCCAGGCCGGCGAGGCGTCCGTCGGCTTCGCCCTCGCGGCTGCGATCACGCCGCTGCTGGTGCGCACCCCGCGTCACGTCGTGCTTGCTTGCTTGTTGCTGCCGGTTGTCGGGGCGTGGACGGTCGGGCTTGAGCGCAGCCTCCAATGGTCCGAGAGCAAGCGCGCGCGGCTAGCAATCGGCCGACTGATGGGCGCGGAGCTCGACGCGCTCGGCGTGACGGAGGACCTCGGCTCGTATGGGCACCTCGACTCGCCGACGCTGCTCGCCAGCGGAGTCTGGGTGACGGGCGACGAGTTTCGTCGCAGCCGGCCGGACACGCGCTGGGTGCTGTTTGAGGAGAAGCCTTGGCGGCCTTTGCCAGCAGATCAATATGAGGCGCGGTGGCGGATGACTACGCCCTACAAGACGTTCGGGGTGGACGAGCGCGTCGGATCAGGCAAGTGAAGAGCGTCTTGCTCGTGCGCCTGTCCGCGATGGGTGACCTAGTGCAGTCGCTGGGCGCGGTGGCCTCGCTGCAGGCCGCGGAGCCTGCGTGCCGGGTGACGTTCGTCGCCCAGTCGACGTGGGCCGGACTGCTAGAGGGTCTCCCTGGCGTCGACCGGGTCGTGACCTTTGACCGGCGCGGCGGCCTGCGCGCGCTGCTCGCTGTCCGACGCGAGCTGCGTCGCGAAGCATACGATTGCGCGCTGGACCTGCAGGGTAACTGGAAGAGCGCGCTGATTAGCCGCCTCTCTGGCGCGCCGCGACGCTACGGCATGGAGTCGTCGTGGCGGCAGGAGCCCTCGAGCCGGATCTTGCTGACGGACGTCGTGCGGTCTGCGGCGACCCCTCATCCGGCCAGGGCTGCGTGGGAGATCGTTCGTCGGGTCGCGCCGGGGGCGCCGTATGCGTTGCCCCGCTTGAGCCCGACAGAAGCGGAGCTGGCCGCGGAGCGCGAGGCTCTGCGGCGAGCTGGCATCGACCCGCTCCGCCGGTTTCGCGTGATCGTTGGCACCGACCCGCGCGATCCCCGCGCGCTGCGGCCTCATTGGATGCGCCAGCTCTGGCGCGCGCCGCAGTCGGTGCTCCTGACCGGTCCGGCAGAGCCAGATCTCGGCAGGGGCGTTGACGCGCCGCTCCTGCACCACGGCTTCGACGAGGTCCGCCGCCTCGTCGCGTTGGGAGCGGCGTTGGCGGCGGTCGACGGCGAGGTGATCGGCCCAGACCAAGGCCCCAGCCACGTCCTGCTCGCTGCGGGCGCGCGCGGTCGGGTGCTGTTCGGGGACTGCGATCCGCGGCGCACGGCGCCGCCTACCGCGATCGCGCTGCGGGCCCCGGTCCGAGCGGACGGCGGTCCTCCTGAGAGCGCCTCCTCGGGCGAGCCCGAGACGCGGCGATCGGGCGCCATGGACTTCGGGCCAGATGAGGGTCGCATCGTCGACCTGGGCCTGCCGTCACCCGGCGACGTCGGCGACCTCTGATGTTTGGGCGGGCGGGCTTGCCCCGCGCGCGCGGACCTGCTTCGCTCGGCGCATGCCGCTGTCAGAGCCCGCGCCACACGATAAGTCTGCGCTAGATACGTTCCCCAACCCGCACCCCGACCGCGATTACGAGATCGAGTTTGAGTGCCCCGAGTTCACCTGCGTGTGCCCCAAGACGGGGCAGCCTGACTTCGCGACGATCTACATCGACTACGTGCCGGACGAGCTCTGCGTCGAGCTCAAGAGCCTCAAGCTCTACCTTTGGAGCTTCCGCAGCGTCGGGGGGTTCCACGAGAAGGTGACTAACGACATCTTCGCCGACCTCGTCGAGCTGCTCAGCCCGCGGCGCCTGATGGTGCGCAGTGAGTTCATGGTGCGCGGTGGAATCACCACGTGCGTCACCGTGCAGCACCCTAACTGAGCAGCGCGCCGGCCTTCGATTGGGCTCGTAGAGGCGCGGTCCATGGCCTAAAAGCGGGCCGTGAAGAAGCGGACGCGGTGGTTTCGACGCGGGCTCTGGCTCGCTGCTTTCGGTTGTCTGTGGCTGAACGTCTTGGATGACCCGCCGCTGCAGACCGCGCCCTACGTCCAGAACGTCGTGAAGGACGCGGCGACGGTTGCCAGGGTTTGCCCTTCGGCGCAGCCGCAAGAGCTCGTTGTCCTCGACGCGGATGGTGAGGTCGTGAAGCGGATCTCGAGCCCGGCCCAGCGGCGTCACGCGGTGCGCGTTGAGGGCCTGTCCCCGGGCCAGCGCTACCGCTACCGCATGGGCGCAGGCAGCGCGGGAGACGCCGCAGGCTCGTTCTCAACGCCGCCAGACAGCGACACAGAGACGGTGCGGTTCGCGTTCTGCGGCGACAGCGGCGACCAGCCGTGGTGGGTCTGGCTGCAGCGAGCCCCGATCTTGCACCTGCCCGCGCGGTGGCAGTGGCTGCCGACGAAGTCGGCCGTGACGCGGGTGGGAGCGGCGATGGCGGACTTTGCCCCGGACTTCGCGCTGCACCTCGGCGACGTCGTCTATCCCAAGGGCTTGCACGCTCACTACAGCAGCGGGTTCTTCCGGCCGTTCGAGCAGCTCTTGCGTAACGCGCCTCTCTACGCGGTTTTGGGCAATCACGACGTGATGAACGCCGGCGGCGTGCAGATC
>MDTG01365736.1_pt1 | contig 10164 bp, 8 predicted proteins | sample 811421 | NCBI WGS metagenome assembly MDTG01 (sample SAMN05326645, study PRJNA326480) | marine metagenome | isolation source: seawater | place: Pacific Ocean: South East | collected 2011 | reverse complement strand
GCCGTCAATAATTCTGTTATCTCCCTCCTTCACTCGACGGTTTAGGATTGAATCAAGGCTAGCTCCAATCCATGTGTTTAAGTATTGTGGCTTTTCAACTTCAGACCCAGCAAGGGCAATCTTCTTGGAGAAATCGAACTTACCTGTCTTTAAGAATCGACCTATAATGGCCACTGCCTGAGCATCAACCACCCAAACAACTTCTCCTTTGCTTACAGGATCAATATGATGTATTTGTATCCCTGGCAGACCAGCTGGATGCGGACCAGAGAAGGTATTAACCTGTGCATTTTTGGCATTGGCCATAAAGCTACCTGAGCCAGACTCAATGTTCAGATGCACCTTACCCTCTGTCAATTTGGACAGGGCATCAATCCCCGATTGAAAATCAGACTCTCGCCTTTCTAAGATGTAGTTTAAATCGGCTCCCAATGGCCCTGAGTCAAAGCCAGAAACAAAAATTGATTTTGGAGCTTCGGTGGGATCCGCGATGATATCGTATGGACGTCTTTTAATAAACGGCCACAAACCAGCGTCAAGCAATACATCAGCCATCTTAGCTCTGTCAAACGAACTGAAATCCACGACGGGAACAGCTGTTTCAGCTTTCTGATTATTATCCGCAACAATTCTAATCTCTAAGATCTTTCTCTTGGCCCCTCGAACCACTTCAGCTATCTCACCACTTACAGGAGACACAAACTTGATGCGCTCATTGCTTTTACTGTAAAAAATGGGAGTTCCAGCCTTGACTTCGGCTCCTTCTTTTAACAATAACTTGGGCACCATGTGATGAAAATCAGTTGGCTTTAAGGCAAACGAATTTGGGAGGGTGGTATCCGAAGTTGTTTTCTCCGCGGAACCAACCAAATTGATATTGGCTCCTTTGCGGATTTTGACAGTTTTAGACATCTGGTTTATTTAGATACTCGCTTGATAAGCGGCGCCAAACGTACACCATAATTTTTTTTTAGAATGCATGCTTTTTCCCATTTCTTTAATACTTTTCTTAACCCATTAGAGTGAAAAATGTTTTATCTAAAAATCTGATTTTTTCATATCTTCTTTCAATTCATTTATTATTAATCGAGGGTGTAATAAACCACTTCGAAATACTAAGGCGATCTCTTGATTTATTCGCGTTTTTTGAAATAAAGAAACTGTTCGTTTCTCATTGATCCGCCACCAAAAGATTCCAACTCACTCATTTGAAGCTTTAGTTCATCCGACGACAGTTTAATTATATCATTTACAATTCCTGAACTCGGGCTTTCGGTGGTGGTAATATTCACATTCGAGCCTTGGTCGCTTTCACTAATTTCTCTGCGCGTTTGCATCAAAAGCAACTGTGACTTGCTGGGCTCACCGTTTCCACCTGTAAATTCCCAATTGCCGTTTTCAATTACATTCCGCGTGTATGCATCGCGATTTATGGTGATATCTTCTGGAAGGGAACTTATCTCTGTAAATTCATAGCCCCCCGCACGATCAAAAACATAAACTAACGAATAATTTGTTGAAGTAATCGACGTGTCATTCAGAGTCGATGTAAGCACTCCTTTCTGAAACTCTTGAGTTGTTTGATTGGTTGCTGAAGACATCTCAAACAAATCCCATGTACCCGTCAATCGAGCTTTGCGTGATATCAGGCTAATTGCTGGATCTTCTTCTCCTTTCTGACATCCTAAAAATGTCAATATGATAATACTGTATGTCGTTACCAGCCTCATAAATCAAAAAAATAACTGACCGTGAACTGTACCATAGGGTCAACACCAAGGTTGAGCCTAGAACTGCGCGAACTGCTTAAAACTCGAGTTGTTTTGGCAACACCGCTTGTAGGATCTGTTTGGATAACTTCTTGTCTGTCACCTCCCGTTACCATATAGTTAACATCTAAACCATACTCCATTCCTAGAGCCAATCGCTTGACTAGAAAGTAGTTAAACCCTAAACCAACGTGAGCTCCCAAATTAAACCCACCATCTTCTGTAATTGTCCTGTTGATAGTACTAACGCCCGTTGTGTCTGTAATACTGGTATTCGAGCCAGCTCTGAATTGACCAATTGTACCAACCTCGCCTTCAAGCAAAACATATGGATCGAGCCGTTCTGTGCCCTTCAAGTGAAGTTCTATTGCTGGTCTGAAACTGATGCCTGCCTGACGCGCTGAAGAATCAGTTTCCACTAAATCTTTCCCCACACTATCCGTAGATAACTGCCTCACACTCATGATGGAAGGAGCAAGACTAAGGCGAAAGGTAACCAATTCGGTTGAAACGTATCTTATTATTACGGAGCTTACTCCTCTTGAATCAAGTCGAGGTGATGCAGAAATATTGTTGATCAATCCAGTCAAATTTGCTGTGGCCCCTAAATCGCCTTTGCTTGCGAGAAATTTTGGTGCTAGATAGGGTTCAATGATGTTGGTATCTGTTGAGTTTTGACCATAACCGCAGAGTGATATGGTGAAAGTCAGCATTAATGTGGTGAACGCAAGTGGCTTCATAGTTCTGTTTGCAGCCAAACGTTCAAGCTTCATATTTATTTTAGTCATCATAACGCAGTATCTGTATTGTCAAGCATAGGAACAAATTGAAACGACCCATGTTCGGCAATTTCAAATTCAGTTTCCGATTTTTTATCTAGAGTCAGCATAGTTTGAACCCCATTGATTTCTCCTACAGGTATAACCATTCGCCCTCCTACTTTCAGTTGTTTCTTCAATTCTTCAGGAATTCTAGGTGCGCCACAAGTAATTAGAATCTTATCAAACGGTGCAAAAGATGGACGCCCTGCGTACCCGTCACCATAAAAACATCGCGCTTTGTAGCCAAATTGATCAAGCAAGTGACTAAACTTTTCGTAAAGCACTCGCTGCCGCTCAATTGTAAAAACCTTTAGACCTAGCTCACACAAAACAGCAGTCTGGTAGCCGCTGCCCGTTCCTATTTCGAGCACTTTCTCTCTTTTCTTTGGCATCAACAACTCTGTTTGCTTGGCTACTGTGTAAGGTTGTGAGATGGTTTGACCTGACCCAATTGGAAATGCCTTATCCTCATACGCATGCTTCAGAAAAATGGTGTCGAAACAGAACAGGTGCCGTGGAATCTCGCCAATGGCATACAATACATTGTCATCCTTAATATTTTTTCGCCTTAACTCTTCAACGAGCAACTTCCTCAAACCTTGGTGTCGAAAACTATCTTCCATTCGGGGCCGAAAATATCCATTTCGACAATCGAGTGTTTAATGAATCATAAACAACCTTGAGTAGCAGGTACAATAACGCCTCACATTTGCTTCAATATTTAGATATGTCAAAGATTAGACTTGGAGTTTTAGGTGCGGGACATCTTGGTAAGATTCACATCGGATTAGCTCAACAATTACAGAGTGAATTTGAGTTGGTGGGTTTTTTCGATCCTGATGAGGCCAAGGTTAAGGAGGTACGAGAAGAATTTGGGATAACACCTTTTCCAAATATGAAGTCGCTAATAGACCAGTGTGACGCGATAGATATTGTCACACCTACCCTTTCACACTTTGACTGTGCTCAATATTCGCTGCGCAATCAGAAGCATATCTTCATTGAAAAGCCACTCACCAATACCTTAGAGGAGGCAAAAAAACTACTTGACTTAGCTCATGAAGCTAAGGTAACCGCACAGGTTGGCCATGTGGAGCGATTCAATCCAGCCTTTATCGCCGCGCAACCTTCATTTGATAAGGTAATGTTTGTAGAAACACACCGATTGGCTGAATACAATCCAAGAGGCACAGATGTATCCGTGGTGCTTGACCTCATGATACATGACATTGATATCATTTTAAATGTAGTTGGTGCCAACCTAAGAAAGACCAGTGCTAGCGGCGTGGCAGTTATTAGTGATACCCCTGACATTTGCAATGCAAGGCTTGAATTTGAAAATGGATGCGTGGCGAATTTGACTGCAAGCAGGATTTCTTTGAAAAACATGAGAAGGTCACGCTTTTTTCAGAAAAACGCATACATCACGGTTGATTTCATGGAACGTAAAGCTGATGTTGTAAAAATTCAACATCCTGACCCTGCAAACCCGTTTGGGATTATAATAAACCCAGGTGAAAACAAGGAGCCCAAACAGTTGGTTTTTGATTCTCCCAATGTATCCGATTCGAATGCCATTTTAGAAGAGTTGAGATCATTCGCCTACAGCATTAAGACCAGAGAAAAGCCAATCGTATCCGCAGAAGATGGTTTTAATGCTATGTCTGTAGCACAGCAGATTTTAGACCAACTTGAGTTCAGTAATTCTATTTTCGCGCGCTAACAAAAAATCTTTTGCAATAAAGCTGAAAACTGCTCGTTTTTCTTAGACCTACTAATGACCATTTTGTTGATTCGAAAGATCTCACGCCTTTCTTGCGCACTAATGCTTGCTTTTGCTGCTTTGAGTTGCGACTCTATTGATATTTTTGATGAACGACCAGCATATTTGCAAATAGATTCGTTTGAACTAGCCGATAACCCAAATGCTGATGAGGGCTCACTCAGCCATAACATTGTAGATGCCTGGGTTTTCATCGATGATGAGATGATTGGAGTTTTTGAACTTCCAGCAACCATTCCAATTCTTGAAACAGGAAACAGAAAGCTCACCATAGGTCCTGGCATTTTAAATAGCACCGTATCTAGCATTAGGGAGAACTATCCGTTTTACACGGCATATGAAGATGACAACTTCAATCTCACTCCTGGAGAAACCGTAAGTCTAATCCCTGTGAGTGCATATAGGGATGATGGCAAAGTGTATAATTATGTTTTGGTCGAAGATTTTGAAACAAGTGTAGTGACCACCGATAGCTTTGGGTCGAGTCAAGTACCGCTAGAGGTGACTGAATACCCTACTGAAATATTTGAAGGGGATGGGTCCGGTATTATGCGATTAGACGCTAATACTTCTACCGCACGTTTCAGAACACCAAGCTATGTATTTCCTAGAGGTGGTAAACCATCCTTTGTCGAAATTGACTTTTATTCTGATTTTTCTTTCACGGTGGGCGTGCGCGTGAATAATGATCGCATACAAAATGAAGTTATCGATTATCTCACCCTAAGGCCTACAACTGATTCGGGTAAATCACCATGGAAAAAGGCCTACATCGATATATCGACCATCACAAATGACTCACCCAACGCAATAGACTACTTCGTGTATTTCGATGCATTGGTAGCAGACCCATCCCAAAGAAAAGAGGGCGTGATAATCGTAGATAATATAAAATTCATCCATCAGCGATGAATAGATGGCTTCAGCGCATAAAATACGTTCTAAGTGACGCAATAAGTGCCTCACTAGCCTATGCTGCGGTTTTCACCTTCCGAAAGGTGGTGATTGAGTCACAAACGATTGGCGAAAACTGGGCAGAAATTTATCACTCAAAATTTTGGTTTAGTTTACTCGCTATTGTTGGCTTTTGGCTTACACTTTATACCCTTACTGGACAGTATAAAAGTATTTACAGAAGATCTAGGCTAAAAGAGTTCGTACAAACATTTTCTTTGAGCCTATTTGGATCGGTATTCTTGTTTTTCTCCATCATTCTTGATGATTACATAGAAAACTACAAGAACTACTACCTGACCTTTTCTATCCTGTTTTGTTCGCATTTCTTTCTAACTGCTGCAGGCCGAGTGATTTTGTCTACGATAACCGCACGTAAAATTCATAGTAGAAAGCTTGGCTTTAACACTCTAATGATTGGAAGCAATGAAAATGCGCTACGACTTTATGAGGAACTTAATTCTCAAAGGAAGAGTTCGGGTTTTAAATTCATTGGTTTTGTCCACATCAATGGCGGAAAAGACCACGCGTTGCATGGAGCACTCGAGCATCTGGGGCATTTGCATGAAATTGACTCTATCATCGAAAAATATGAGGTTGAAGATGCCATAATTGCGCTTGAAAGTAATGAGCACGACAAGATTGGACAGATTTTAAATGCGCTTGACGGGAGCAAAGTGAATGTTAAAATCATACCGAAGATGTATGATATTATGAGTGGAAGGGTGCGTATGTCGTCCATTTTTGGAGCACCTCTGATCAACATTAATCAGGAAATCATGCCTGAGTGGCAGCAAAATGTAAAGCGTTTAATGGATATCGTATTGTCATTTTTCTCGCTCCTCCTTTTATCACCGGTATATTTCATCGTGGGGCTTATTGTTAAGCTTACCTCAAAAGGCCCAATCATTTACAGCCACGAGAGGATAGGAATTTATTCTAAGCCTTTCATTATTTACAAATTCCGATCGATGCGTATAGATGCTGAAAAGCATGGCCCTGCCCTATCAAGCGAAGACGATGATCGAATTACTTCTTTTGGCAAGTTTCTTAGGCGATCACGGCTGGATGAAATCCCTCAGTTTTACAACGTGTTGGTGGGTGACATGAGCTTGGTGGGCCCAAGGCCCGAACGGCAATTTTACATTGACAAAATCATCGAGAAAGCTCCACATTACAAACACTTACAGAAAGTGCGCCCGGGTATCACCTCTTGGGGTCAGGTAAAATTTGGATATGCCGAGAACGTGGATGAGATGATTGAGCGATTAAAGTTTGATATCCTTTATATTGAAAATATGTCCCTCCTTGTAGATATGAAAATCTTAATACACACTATTCTTATTGTATTGCAAGGGCGCGGTAAGTAAGCATTTTTATTTAGACCCGCCTATTTGCCAACAGCAAAGGCGCTTTACCATTGAATGGATTGCTTCTACTGATCGTTCGTGCGCCAATACCTGAAGCACGCAATACTGCACGGTCACCAAAGCGTTCCCTAATGCTATCCATTGCTTGATAAAGGTTGATATACTCTTCAGTATCTTCAAAGAGATTGATTTGATATCCCCCGCCTACGAGATGACTATAGCGCACCCCTATTAACCGCACCAGCAGCCTCCGGTTATAAACTTTTTCAAACAACTCAATAACCTTAGCAATGAGTATATGATCTGTAGAAGTGTATGGAATACGGCACTGCAGTGTTTGTGTTTGAAAATCAGAGTAGCGGATTTTGACGGTGACACAAGCCGTAAGCTTTTTGCCTCGCCTAAGCTGAAAAGCTAAATTCTCAGCCATAGCTAGTATTATACCTTTTAACTTATTGATGTCTGTAGTATCCCTATCAAATGTGCGCTCAGTGCTGACACTCTTGCGTTCATTAAAGGCTATTACAGGAGTTGCGTCAATACCATTAGCTTTTTTCCAGAGTGTGCGGCCATGCTGACCAAGTACATTTTCCATCAAATCCATCGGCATACCTTGCACTGTCTTTATTTGCTTAATGCCCAAATTACGCAGTGTTTGGTAGGTCTTCGCTCCTACCATTGGGATCTTTCTTACCGAAAGTGGAGCTAAGAAATTCTTTTCATACCCATGAGCGATCTCCAATTGATTATTCGGCTTTGCCTCACCTGTAGCAACCTTAGAAACTGTTTTGTTTATTGACAACCCAAACGAATTGGGTAATCCAGTCTCTCGAATAATTTTCTGCCGAACCTCACTTGCCAACTTAGCGCACCCAAAAAACCGATCCATTCCAGTCATGTCTGCATAAAACTCATCGATGGATGACTTCTCAAATAGCGGCATTTCTTCTTTTATGATCTCCGTGACCATATCCGAATATTTCGAATACGTCATGCTGTTCCCTTTGATCACTACAGCCTCTGGACATAACTCTCTTGCTATCTTCATGGGCATGGCCGAATGGATGCCAAAAGCACGTGCTTCATAACTGCAAGAGGCCACTACTCCCCTATCCGTAATGCCTCCGATAAGCACAGGCTTCCCATTGAGTCGAGAATCAATCAACCGCTCGACCGACACAAAGAATGAGTCTAAATCGAGATGTAATATATGTTTCTTGCCCACGTCTTGCCGAGATTGCTTAGCAAGGCGAAAGGTAAAAATTAAATTACTTAAATTATTAGTATTCTATATTTTTTATCAAAACCCTTGGACCTCTGGCTGGCGATAGCGCCACAGCTTTTGAAGTATCTTAAGTTCGTAAGGAAACTTATAAATCCTATTTTGGTATCGAACTTTGGCCAGCAGCTTAATGAGCGAACGCTGACCTTGACTCATTCGTATATCGCTTACCGTAGGGTAAGCCGCATTGAGCACTGTCTCGAAATTTTTAATCTTATCAACCATTTCAGCCGTCAACCAAGGTGTCAATGGATTTTTTCTTAAATCAAAATTCTCCCAGTCAGCATTCAACCAATCTTCCAGCTTTTCAGGAAATCTGAATCCAGAATCGAGCACAGAGTCAAACATTTCTGATCCCTCGGTAGGGACTGGACTGTATATGTAAATGATTATTTCTGTATCGGGGTTCACCTCTTTTACTTGTCGAATAAAATCGATATCCGCATCAATTTGACTCATCACTTCTTCTTCCGTATCGGCCGGGCAGCCGAGTACGAAACTGTATTCAGGAATGATATCAAACTTTTTCATGCGTGCTGCAAACTCCAAAATTTGAGCGGCAGATTGCGTACCTCCTTTATCCATTTTCTTCAGCACTTCATCGTTTCCCGTTTCAGCACCAAAAAAGATCATCTTACAACCTGCTTCGCGCATCAAAGCCAAACTTTCATCCTTGTACTTGTCGATGGTATCTATGCGGCCTTCACCCCACCAAACCATGTTTTCATCCTTGATCAGCCTACTAAACTCTACCGTACGTTTTTCTGAAACGAAAAAATTATTGTCATGAAATTCGATGGCATCAGCGCCCCAAGTTTCTTTAACATATTTGACATCTCGATAAATATTATTGGCACTCATACCCTTCCACCGAGCCTGATAGATCGGCACCACAGCACAAAAAGAGCAGGTAAACGGACACCCAAAGCTGCTGTGATAGGCAAGTGTCTTTTCTCCTAAATATGTTTTGCCGAGATACTGATCCATGGAGTAATGCTCGTTCAGCTTGTCATAGCACATCCGGGGCAACTTATTGTAGTCGATCAAATCATCTTTTGGAGTCTTCACAAACTCTCCGTTGCTTTTAAAAATCAAATTTTTAATGGAATGTATCGTTTCAGAACTCATGTCTTCTCCTGATTCTAGCGCATCAAGAAGTTGAGGAAAAGCAAAATCTCCAGGTCCATTTACCACATAATCAACCAAGCCTGAATTGAGTACGGATTTATATTGATTGGAGGCAAAATAGCCACCCCAAACCATGTTCAAATCAGGATATTCTTGTCGAATAGTTTTCGTTAGTGGAATGGCCTGCTTAAGCTGAGGACCAGGCATAACAGTAAAACCTACATACTTAAACTTACCAGAATCTAGAAGAGACTTAAGCTTTCTCCATGGATTTACTTCCCGATTTCCGTCTACAATTTCCCACTCATACTTATCATCGATAGCTGCTGCGACCTGCAGTACAGAGTTAGGTACGCGATATTTTTTATCGGCACTTCGCGGATTGAAAAGAAGAGCTCCTGATGGCATAAGTAGCGGTAAAGAAACACATGTATTTTAACATGTGTACCTACACTTAATTTGATAACTTCATTTCATCTATCAAGTGCCCAGCACCAGCAAACTTATCTATGATGAAGAGCACATACCGGATATCTACTGTAATGTTTCGGCAGATCTGTGGATTGAACATAATGTCGCTCATGGTGCTTTCCCAAGTGCGATCAAAGTTTAAACCAATCAAGTGTCCATCCGCATTAATTACTGGACTTCCGCTATTTCCGCCAGATGTGTGATTACTTGAAATGAAGCATACCCGCATATCACCAGATTTGTCGGCATATTCGCCATAGTCTTGTTTTGCGTGTAATTCTTTCAACTTTTCTGGAAGAGCATATTCGTAGCTCGAAGAATCTTCTTTAGCTATAACACCATCCAAGGTAGTGTAATGCAGGTACTCTGCCCCATCAAATGGCTCGTACCCCTCAACCTTGCCAAATGAAATTCGCAAAGTTCCATTGGCATCCGGATAGTACATTCGCTCAATTAGCACCTCTTTTTGAGCGGCCATCCAAACTCTCATTAAGCTGTCTTTTTGTGGCACAAATTGTTGTAAGATGGGGCGTGTAAATGAAAAGTAATGGTCGTAGATACGCTGACCAAAGGAATATGCTGGGTC
>MDTG01325217.1_pt1 | contig 10164 bp, 6 predicted proteins | sample 811421 | NCBI WGS metagenome assembly MDTG01 (sample SAMN05326645, study PRJNA326480) | marine metagenome | isolation source: seawater | place: Pacific Ocean: South East | collected 2011 | reverse complement strand
TCAGATCCTAATTTTGAGACCCTAACTGATTTAATGATAAAGTTTTCAGATTCCATTATTCTTTCTTCTGAAAAAATTGATGCATCAACTATGTCTTCTATAAAAAAATATTCAAAAGACACTTTAAGCCATAAAGATTCATCAGATGAAAAAAAACTAATGAATTTTCTATTACAAAATATTGATTAAATCATGAACACTAGGCTTTCAAGAGTTTTTTCATTTATATTAGTTTTATTTGTTTCTTGTAATAAGGATTATTATTCAGTGGGAATTGAAATTTTTGATCAACAATTTGAAAATTTAAAATCTGAAACTTTTCCTGTATTCTCTTTTCAGGAATCATTAGAAAGAGTTCAAACAAACAATTTGTCAAATGTTCATCTTGGAAAATTTAAATTAGATTTTTTTGGTGAAACGAACTCAAGTTTTATTTCTCAGCTTGATGTTTCTGCGCTTCAAACTTTTGGCGATTTCAATCAAGAACTGGAAAATGAAGGAAGTCTTACAAACATTAGAGTAATTAATGAACAAGAAGAATTAACCGCCGTATATCTTGATCTGCCTTTTTTTAACAATACTAATGATTCAGATAATGATGGCGTTATTGACATATATGATGCAGATCCTGCTGATCCCGAAAGTGATTCAGATGGGGATGGGTTATCTGATATTGTAGAGTTTCAGGCTGGAACAAATCCTTTAAGTAATGATTCAGATGGGGATGGTATTTTAGATCCTTCAGATTCTGATAACGAGTCCTATAACCCACAAACTCAGAATTATGAGATAGACTCAGTTTTTGGAAATAGAAATTCAGAGTTTGACTTAAAGGTATATGAGTTAACTTATTATTTAAGTGCTCTGGATCCAAATAATAATTTTGAAACAACTAAACAATATTTTTCAGACGATGATTATTATAAAAAAGGATATTATGGTAAAACACTACATGATAATAGAATAAGTCTAAATTTTGATGAGTTGCCAGTATTATTTTTAGAGGATGATCCTACAACTGATATAGACGAGTTGACTCAGGTTAGTTATTTTGAAACTCCAAGAATAAGAGTTCCATTAAATATAGAGTTTTTCCAAAGATATATTGTTAACATGGAGGGCTCAGAAAAGTTAAGTAGCCAATCTAATTTTAATAATTATTTCAAAGGGTTAATCGTCAGAGCTGAAAATTTCTCAGATGATCTATACATGTTATTAGATATTTTTAATGCAAGGGTTGTTTTAGAATACGATTATAATTACTATAATGCAAACGGAACAGCAGATGATGTTTCAGATGATATTATAGAGATAAAGAAAAAAACAAACATTATTCCACTTGGAGGAGTTACTATAAACCTGTATGATCAAGTTGATTTTAATCAAAAAATATTATCAGAAGTTAGATTGTCAGGAGAAAATATTCCAACAGAAACAGTTTATTTAAATGGCTCCAAGTTCATTTCAAAGTTAAACCTGTTTTCAGACGACAACTCTATTTCATCTCAATTAGCTTCTTTTAAGTCTAAGGATATTTTAATAAATGAGGCAAACATCATTCTATACTTAAATGAAAATATTCATAAGTCAGATTATAGTTTTTTGCCTGAAAGACTTTACATTTATTCATATAAAGATGCAGAGCCTATTGAAGATTACAACAAAGATTTTTCAATAGACTACTCCACTACTTCTGTTAACTCAAATAAGGTTCGTTTCGGAGGATTATTACAGTATAATTCCAATAATATGCCCACGAGTTATAAGTTCAACATAACTAATCACATTTCTAATATAATTAGGCATGACTCTTTAAATATCACTTTAGGCTTAACTACCAGTTCTAATATTAATGATGTTTCTAAGAAATCAGGATATTTTTCAGATATGCAGAAACTGTCTTTACCTGCATCTTCACTATCACTCCCATTCCCTGTTGCTTTGTATGGTTCAAACCCTGATCAAGAAAACTCATTTAAAAGGATTAAACTACAGGTTCTTTATACGGAGTATTAGAAAATACTATTGTTAATAATTCATGCATAATAATATGTTATAGTTAATGGAAAATAATCTCTAAAATTATTTTTTATCAATCATATTAATTCAAACTATAATATAAAATTATTAAAAAAAAATAATGATAAGATAAAACTATAATCTAGCTTTAAGTTTCTCTATTAAGGTTGGAACTATTTCAAATGCATCTCCAACAACACCATAATCTGCAGCTTTAAAAAATGGAGCCTCAGGGTCGTTATTAATTACTACTTTTACCTTTGAGGAGTTGATTCCTGCAAGATGTTGAATGGCACCAGAGATTCCAATGGCTATGTAAAGATTAGATGACACTGGTTTTCCGGTTTGTCCTACATGTTCACTGTGTGGTCTCCATCCCATATCAGAAACTGGCTTAGAACATGCTGTAGCAGCACCTAACACTTCTGCTAATGACTCTATCATTGTCCAGTTTTCAGGACCTTTCATTCCTCTTCCCGCGGAAACAACTATTTCTGCATCCGCGATTGTTACACTACCAGTTTCTTTCTCAATCTTTATTGTTTTTTGATTTGAATCAATAGCTTCAATTTGAAAGTTTTCAATAATTGGATCACTATGTGTTTCATGTAAGCCAAATGAATTTGATGAAACACCAATTAATTTAATATCACCTATTAATTCAGTTGAGGAGAATGCTTTATTTGTAAAACATGTACGTTTGACTATAAATGGAGTTAAACTTTCAGGTAGAGAAACAACATTAGATGTGTAGGATGAGTCAATTATTCCTGATAAGTATGCACCTAGGTATTTTGAGTTAGCAGAAGATGAAAGAATAATTATAGAAGAATTTTCACTATCTATGACTTTAGCTATAGCATTGGAATATTTTTTTGCTGAAAATTCCTGTAAATCTTTATTATCGATTTTTATAATTTTATCAGCACCATAATTTTTTAAACTTTCTATTTCAGTAGAGTTAATAATTAGGCCAGAAACCTGTACTTTCATTTTATCTGCAAGTGCTTTACCATAAGATAGCGCCTCATAAGCTGACTTTTTATATTCGTTATTTTCCGATTCTATATATACTAAAACTGCCATAATTTTATATTACTTTCGCTTCATTTTCAAGCAAATCAATTAATTTATCAAGTTCATCAGGATTAACAAGTTTCACTTCGCTTTTAGCTTGAGGTTTATGGAACTTTTTATCAATTGATTTAGAACTAATATTTTTAGCCTCAATCACTTCTAAAGGCTTTTGCCTAGCCATCATTATGCCTCTCATGTTTGGGATAATTAGATCTTTTTCTTCAACTAAACCTTTCTGAGAGCCAATTATAAGGGGTAGCTCAGATTCACTTATCTCTGTACCTCCTGAAATCTCTCTGTAACAGGTAGCTTTTGAATTATTAACTTCAAGGCTAACACAATTTGTAACAAAGTTATAATCTAAGAACCCTGCGAGTAGTCCAGGAACTATGCCACCATTATAATCAATAGACTCCCTACCACATATTATTAAGTCAAAAGTGTTACTTTGACAATACGATTCAATCTCTCTAGCCACTGAATAAGCATCATTAGCAAGACAATCAATCCTTATAGCCCTATCAGCTCCGATAGCAAGACATTTCCTTAAAATAGTTTCAGCTGAAGAATCCCCTACAGTTAGAACTGTAATAGAGGCATCATTAGATTCTTTCATCCAAACTGCTTTTGTTAAACCAAACTCATCATTTGGATTAATAATATATTGAATACCATTTGAATCAAACTTAGAATCATTTTCAATAAAATTGATCTTAGAAGTTGTGTCAGGGACATTACTTATACAGACTAAAATATTCATAATATTAATGTTTTATATAATTTCTTAGGCCCTCATCAAATTCACCTTGAGATATTTTCTCAAGTTTAATAATCCCGTGGTTATTATTTATGTTTGAAGAGATCTTTCTTTTGTGTAGGTCTTCATAAACATCAATAGTTATTTTTTTTCTTTTACTCAAACTATTGAATAAATTTAGGTTTTTAATTTTTTCAACCCAATTCTTTTGAACTGTTCCTTCAAATATTTTTGCTTTTGAACCACTACCATAGCTTACAAAACCAATTTTTTTATTTTCATATTGAAACTCATCATCATATGCTTTTACAAGAGAACTTATTAAAGACATAAAAATAGATGCAGTGTACATATTACCAATTTCTGAGGAAGCTGTTTCTCCAGGAGCTATTTTTTTATCAATAAAGGAATTATAAAGCTTGGATTTAGACACTTTCTTAACCCAATCTTGGTCATCTTTTGAAGCTGGCTCTCCAATTTCTGAAAAAATTTCCGCTGATCTATTATTTTCTTTCATCCAATCTATCCACTTATTGACAATCATACGCCTACCGTGGTAAGCATATGGAAGATGAAAAACTATATTATCCCAATCATTTAAAATATTTCTTTGATTTTGAATATTAAAATCTTCAATTGCTTCATAAACTCTGTCTTTGTAGCTTTCGTTTGAAAATTGACCTTCGAAAATAGGTTCTTCTTTATAGACTTCTATTATCTCATTTGAATCTGACCAAAATTTAGAATCAGCATTTTCTAAAATATTTTCAGCTTCGTCAGAGGAAACATTTTGTCCAAGCAACTTAGCTGCTTCAATTAATATATTGGACTTTTTAAAAAGCCTTCTTGGTTTGAAAAAGTCGCCTATACCTTTTGTTGAAACTCCCCATGCACCATTGAAGGATATTATAGATGGATTTTCGCAAATCATCATTGAAACTGAACCAGCACCTTGAGTATATTCTCCTGTTGAATTAAGTTCATATTTGGCTATATCAGAAGCGATGACTATTGCCATTCTATTCTCTCCATTTCTCACCCAGTCACAGCAATTTTGAAGAGCATCCACAGCTCCTGCACATGCAAAAGTCAGATCCACTATATCACAGTTTTTAAAACATCTTTTTCCAAATTCTTCAGCAAAAACATCTTCTAAAATCTCAACCACATATGAGGATGTTGGCTTTGATGCATCAACTCCACTTTCAGTTCCAAGATAAACTCTTCCAATTTTTGTAGGATCAATTTTATTATCCTTGATTAACCTGAAAAGTGAGTTAGCTGCTATTGAGGCAGAATCTTCATCAAAATCTGGTGTAGCCATTTTTTTTAAGCCTAACCCTTTAACTAGTTTTTCAGGAACAATATTTCGTTTAACAGCTAGCTCCTCAATATCTACATAAAGAGATGGAACATAATATGCTAAAGAGTCAATACCTACTTTTTTCATTGCTAATATTAAGTTCCAAATATAGTTACATAAATGCTTATCCAAAAAAAAAGAGCAACCAAAGTTGCTCTTTTAAGATAAATTTATGAAGTGTTATTTATAGGTCAAATGTAAGTTTACCTAAAATTCTTCTTCCAATTACAGGAAAGTTTCTGTAAACCTGATACTCTTGATTAAAAATATTTGTTCCTGATAAATCAAATCTAAGTTTTTGAGAAAATTTATAACCCAAGTTAATATCAACTAGATTCTGCTCGTCAGTTGATCCAAATGAAATTGCGTTATTTGAAAAGAAAGAATCTTTGTGGTGAAACTTAGCTGACATATTAAATTTACTTGCTGATGGAAAATAGTTAAACCCAATATTATATTGAATTTTAGGTTTCTCAAGATATGTGTCAGATCCAAGGTTATCATCATTACTTTCCCCTGCAATCCACTCATTTTGACTTACCCATGATGAATTAAAAAATAAATTTAAACCTTCATTTACGTAATAATCTAATGCAAGATCAATACCCCAATGATCACGAGGAGCATCAAAATTTCTATATCCATAAGCAATATGTGTAATACCATCACCTTGAGGAGCAGCAGATGATTCTTCAGCTCCTAAAGCGGAGAATGAATTAGGATTTCCTGCAAGAACGGTATCTATTAATCCTTGACCTCCAAGTGAAAACGCTCCTCCAACAAACTGAGCTATTTGTGGTCCATAAAGAGGTAATAGATCTGCTGCTACACCTGCCCCTAGTGCAGAAGCAATTTCCTCATAATTTTGCAGAGCATAAACATTTCCTACTTGTCCAAATTCTATTCCTCCATTTCTCCAAAGTGTATAAAAATCTAAACCAATGGAAAGTTTATTACCAATAATTCCTTTATATCCTAGTTCCCATGATCTTACTTCTTCCCAATCTCCTGTCGAAGTATTTCTATTTTCGGTAAAAGATTCTCCAGTTATTGGATTAACTCCTACTAATGAACCAGCTACTCCTGCAGGACCTTGGTAAGATGCAAAAAATGGATTTAATAATCCTTGTAAAAACGCTGGATCTAAACCATACTGCGGAGCAAGTGCATAAACTCCAGCAATTGAAGCTTCAGCAGCTGCGAGATATGCAATGTTTAAAGGAAATCCAGGGGTGCCTACTGGAACATCAATCGGAAGGCCTAGTGGATCAAGAGCCAAATCTATAATCCCAGAGTCAAAAGTTTGTGTTTGTAATTGTCCAGTCCCCCATACATCCAGTTGACCTGGTGCAATAACTCTTACAGGAAAGTCTAAGAACATCTGAAGAGCAGGTGTAGGTTGATTAGCACCAGTGTAAGATAATCTAAATGAATTTGTATCATTTATCTTATAAATAAATGCAAATTTAGGGGATACTACTCCATCATCAATTACATTAACTTCATCGTATCGAGCAGATACGTTTAATGACAATTTATCACCAAGACTTAAATCACCATTCAGGTACATACCCATAATATTGTAATCATCATTATCCTCATTTCTACCATATAAAGTGTTTTTTGTGTCCTGACCTAAGAACCTCGCATCTCCACCAATAGTCCATTGAGAATTACCAAGATCAAAATTATATTGAAGTTGAAAGTCTGTAGCGGTTCTGTCAACATATGCTCTTAGTCCACTCGAATAGTTCCAAGCCATGTAATCATCATCACTTGAGTCAACACTTTCATGACCAGCTTGTAAGAAAAAATTACCAGACCTTAACGAACCTTGAAAATATTGCTTTAAACCATCGTTATATACAATACCACTGTTGTTATAGGAAATACTTGCACCCCTAGACATTCCACCCTCAAGTTTATATGTTGTATTATCGGATGGTCTCCATTCAAATGTTGTATCAAAACTGTAATTATCATAACTATCAGCTAATGGGTTACCATCTCCATCAGGATCAATTTCATCTGGTCCTTTAACAACACCTCCTTGACCTGCAACTACATTATTTCGAACCAAAGGTTCATATATTGTAGTAAAAGTAGCTCCTAACGCAGAAGCAGCTTCTCCATTTGGAACTGTCCAATCATCTCCACTACCATATCTAAAGTTAAATTTGTATCCAAATGTTTGATCATCGTTTCGTTTAGCGAATCTAGCTTCTCCTCCAAAAGTGTTTAATTCTCCAGCCCATAATGAAACCTTTTGTCCAGGATAATCTATAGGACTTTTTGTTATAAATTGAACTACACCAGAAACTGCACCAGGCCCATATAAAGCTCCTGTAGGACCTCTAACAACCTCTACTCTTTCTAGATCTAAACTTGAAATTCCCTGTTGAGCTGAAAATAATGTTCCCGCAGCAGGAGTTGTAAGAAGCCTATTATCCTTGAGAACAATCATTTCAGTACTAAAATTTGAACTTCCAGTTCTTCCTTCAAAATTTACAGTGTTAATAGATTGTTGTTGATAACTAATACCAACGGTATTTTCAATTAACTTAAAGGGTGAACCCGTAGCAGCTGAAGCTTCAATTTCACGTGTATTTATTACTGAAATTGAAGCTGGAGCATCAAGAGTCTTCTGAGCACGTCTTGAAGCAGTAACTACTATCTCTTCAAGGTTTTGTCCTGCAGTTAGTGATACGTTTATCACTTGGTTTGATGATGTAACATTAACTCGCTGTGCACTATATCCCACATAACTTATAACAATTGTTACGGGAATATCTTGACTTGTATTGAGGGAAAAATTACCATCAAAATCAGTTACAGTCCCAATGTTTGTACCATCAATGATAACATTCACTCCAGGAATTGCCTCCATATTATCTGCATCCATTACTGATCCAGAAATAATAGTTTGAGAATAAACATTACCAAATAAAACTACAGCCATAAAGGCTAAATAATACTTATTAAAAATATTTTTCATAATAATTATGTTTGTTTTTTTTTTCACAAGGAAAGAATAAGAATACTTGAAAAATAAATAATACTTGTCCTTAGCTTGATCTGATTTGAATCCAAGTTAATATAATTTTTTGCATCTCACAAATCAAATAAACAAGATAAAAGTCAACTAGTGATTTTAAAATACTACTAAAAACTATCTTCAAAAATTATTTTTTCGTCTGATTCATGCCATTTTAAATAGCTTGACGAGTATTTTTCGTCTACTGCACCACGTTTTAATTTTTGAGTTGGCCCAACGATTCCATTCTCTTGTGTCCACTCATCTTTCACAACAATCAATGTAGAAATTTTCTTATAATTTACAAGATCAGAGTTAACGTCATCAAGTGTTTCGCTGAAGATTTTTAATAATTTATCTTTAGAAGACTTTTTACCTATCTCTGACAATTGAATTAAGCATAATGGCTGTGCAATTCCAAGACCTACTATACAGACTTCCTCAATCTCATTCATATTTACAAAGAATTTTTCTAATGTTAAAGGCTCAATATACTCACCTTTTGATGTCTTGAAGCTATCAGCAACTCTTCCAGTTATATGAAGATAGCCATCATCGTCCAAGAATCCTTTATCTCCTGTGTGAAGCCAACCACCTTTCAATGTTTCATTTGATAGCTCTTCATTTTTATAATAGCCAATCATCACAAAAGGTCCACGCATTAAAATTTCACCAGTAGCCACGTCAATCTTAAGTTCAACCCCTTTTTGAGGCTTCCCAACAGTATTTAACTTTTTAAAATCTTTACCATCTACTGAACTACATATGGCACAATTTTCAGTCATTCCATATCCATTAGTTATATAAACTCCAACTTTTCTAAACCATTCAATTAATTCCACTGGCATAGGGGCTGAACCGGATACAGTAACTCTAACTTTACCAAAACCAAGCCCTTTTCTAATTAATTTTTTTAGTATGCTTGTAAGCACTGGGATTTTTAGCAAAGTATCTAATCTTTTTTGAGGAAATTTAGATAAAATACCCATTTGAAGTTTTGTCCAAACTCGCGGAGCAGCTGCAAATACGTGTGGTTGGACATCTTTTAAATTTTGGCCGAAAGTTTCAATCGATTCTACAAATGAAATAGTTCCACCATATCTAAATGAACACCATTCTATTACAACTCTTTCAAAAATATGATTCAAGGGTAAATATGATATAAAATCATTATTACCAGTATGCTTAATTCCTAGGGGGTTGTTAGGATCATCCAGCACTACTTTAATACCGTCAATTGCTTGATAATTTAGCATAACTCCTTTTGGGTTACCAGTTGTACCAGATGTAAAAATTATAGTCCACAGATCAGATAATTTTGGATTGTGTGGATTTTGAATAGGATCATGACTATTAATAAATTCATGCCATTCATATCCCTTAGTTACACTTGAACACCCATCATATTTTGGGAATCTTATGATTGGCATTTCGTTAGGTAAATCATTTTTGATTTCATCCCAAGTTTCGATTTTCCCAATAAAAAGCGCATCTACATCACCATAATCCATGATGTATGAGAGCTCCTTACCGTTTAAGGACGGGAAAAAAGGAACAGATACGTATCCAGCCATCACAATTGCTAGATCTGAGATTATCCATTCTCTACAATTTTTTGAATAAATTCCAATATGCGCTCCTTCTCTAAGATTAAGAGACTTAAGCCCTGAAGCTAATCTTCTAGCCATATCTCCAACTTGACCCCATGTATACTCTTCCCAAACTTTACCTATAGGTTGTCTTAAGTATGGCTTGTCTTTAAACTCCTTTTCCCATTTGTAAAAGTTAAGTTCAAATGGCTCATGATTTGCACTCATAATTATTTGGTTTTTATTATTTTAAATTTGTTATCTTAATTTTAAAAGATCAGTTTATTCTAAATATATAAGATTATTTTCATCTATAAAAACATAC
>MDTG01270015.1_pt1 | contig 10164 bp, 5 predicted proteins | sample 811421 | NCBI WGS metagenome assembly MDTG01 (sample SAMN05326645, study PRJNA326480) | marine metagenome | isolation source: seawater | place: Pacific Ocean: South East | collected 2011 | reverse complement strand
ACCGTGTTACCAATGATCGTATTGTCCGCAGCCATCAGCGGCGACGCCAGCGGGGGGCGTATGACAATTGTCGCCCCAGACAGACCCTTTCCAACATAATCATTGGCATCGCCCGAAACTTCTAATTTTAACCCAGGCGCCGCAAATGCACCGAGTGACTGCCCAGCGCTACCTGTTAGTTTCACAGTCAAATGATCGGCTTGAAGGGAGTTATTCATCCCAAACCGTTCCACAATATGACTAGACACACGGGTGCCAATTGTCCGATGGGTGTTTTGCACGGCATAGGACAGCTGCATCTTTTCTCCATCCTTAAAGAAGGGCTCTGCATCTTTCACAATGTCCGCATCGAGTGTATCAGGAACCGCCTGACGCTCACGATTTCGATTGTACTTAATCTTTTGCGCACCATCTACGCTTATCAATAACGGATTCATATCCAAATCATCCAGATGCGCAGACCCACGCGAGACCTGCGCCAGCATATCCGCGCGGCCGATTACTTCATCCAAAGACCGCATTCCCAGGGAAGCTAGAACTTCACGCACTTCTTGCGCATAGAAGGTGATCAGATTTACTACTTTATCCGCTGTCCCCGTAAATTTCTTACGCAGATCCTGATCCTGCACACAAACCCCAACAGGGCAAGTATTGCTCTGACACTGGCGCACCATTATGCATCCCATCGCAATTAGTGCCGCTGTGCCAATGCCATACTCCTCAGCCCCCAGCATCGCTGCTATCACAATGTCCCGCCCCGTGCGCAAACCTCCGTCAGTGCGAAGCGTCACGCGATCTCGCAGATTATTCATGGCCAGTACCTGATGCGCTTCTGATAAGCCCATCTCCCAAGGCAGGCCTGCATATTTGATTGAAGTAGCCGGTGACGCACCGGTCCCACCATTGTGTCCAGAAACAAGAATCACATCCGCCTTAGCCTTTGCCACACCTGCCGCAATCGTACCAACACCGCTTGAGGCTACAAGCTTAACCGTAACCTTACACCGTGGGTTTATCTGCTTAAGATCGTATATCAGCTGTGCTAAATCCTCGATCGAATAGATATCGTGGTGCGGCGGTGGGGAAATTAACGTTACGCCCTTAGTCGAATGTCGCAATCGCGCAATTAGGTCCGTGACCTTGATTCCTGGCAGCTGCCCGCCTTCACCCGGTTTTGCACCTTGAGCTACCTTGATCTCTAGCTCTTCACAGTGGTTCAAATATTCAGCTGTCACACCGAACCGACCAGATGCCACCTGTTTAATCTTAGCAGATGGGTTATCCCCATTTGGTTCTGGTACGAAGTGCGCAGGATCTTCGCCACCTTCGCCACTGTCAGACTTTGCACCAATACGGTTCATCGCAACATTTAAGGTTTTGTGCGCCTCTGGCGACAAGGCACCGAGTGACATGCCTGGGGTCACAAACCGCTTACGAATCGAAGTAATCGACTCCACCTCATCCACTGAAATCGCCTTTGCATCTGATTTAAAGTCTAACAAGTCGCGTAAATGAATCGGAGGATTAGACTGCATTTTTTTTGAGTACTGTTTCCACAAATCAAAACTTGCCCGATCACAGGCAGCTTGCATCAAATGCATAGTCTGTGATTCCCAGGCATGCTTTTCACCTGAACGGCGTTCTTTATAAAAACCACCAATCGGCAACACTTCCTGCCGGCCCAGCCAACCCTTAGCATGCACCTCGATGGCTTTGCGCTCGATACCGACCAAACCAATCCCTGAAATTCGCGATTGCATTCCCGGAAAGAACTCTGCAACCATCGCGCGGCTCAATCCAACAGCTTCAAAATTTAGCCCGCCACGATAAGAGGAAATCACAGAAATTCCCATCTTAGCCATAATCTTCAATAGCCCCTGATTAATCGCCTCACGGTAGCGTTCTATCGCCAAATCCAACGTACAATCCAGCAATCCACGACGCACACGATCTGCTAAACTATCCTGCGCCAAATAGGCGTTGACAGTGGTCGCACCACACCCAACCAATACTGCAAAGTAATGTGGGTCCATACATTCAGCAGAGCGCACGTTAATCGAACAGAAGGTGCGCAAACCAGCCGTTGTCAACCAAGAATGCACAGAAGAAGTAGCAAGTATCATAGGTACAGGAATACGATCCTCATCCTGCTTACGATCTGATAAAATTAGGTGCCCAGCACCAGATCTTACAGCCTCTTCCGCTTCAGAACGAATACGATGCACTGCATCCCGCAACCCGTTAGCCACACCCCGTTCAAACGTACAATCAATTGCCGTTACATTATCGCCAAAGTGTTCGACCATGGCTTCAAACTTTGCGTTAGCCACAAACGGACTATCAAGCACAAGGATCTCAGTCTGTTCATTACTCTCGTCCAGAACATTACCCAAATTGCCAAACCGAGTTTTCAAGCTCATCACACGATATTCACGAAGCGAATCAATCGGAGGGTTAGTCACCTGTGAAAAGTTCTGGCGGAAGAAATGACTAAGTGGGCGATAGTTATCCGACAGCACCGCACTTGGCGTGTCATCTCCCATGGAAGCAATACTCTCTTTCCCGTCCTCCGCCATCGGGTGCAAGATGACCTCTAAGTCTTCAACCGTGAATCCAGCAGCTATCTGTCGCTTGCGCAGCTCTGTTTTGGTATAAAGCGCCTTTTCTTTGATAGCTTCAGTCACGTTCTCAAGGTTCGAAATCGACTTGACCCAATCCCCAAACGGGCGTTCAGCTGCAAGAGAATCCTTTAACTCCGTATCATGCCAAACCTGGCCCTCTTGCATATCAACACCCAGCATTTGCCCAGGCCCTAAAGCACCCTTTTCAACCACGGTTGCCTCATCTACCGGCACCATCCCGGTTTCGGAGCCAGCAATCACTAAACCGTCATTGGTAATCACGTATCGCATTGGTCGTAGACCATTCCTATCCAGTCCCGCTACTACCCAGCGCCCATCAGTCATTGCCAACGCCGCAGGACCATCCCAAGGCTCCATCACACTATTGCAATAAGCGTACATTTCCTTCCACGCATCAGGCATTTCGTGGCTCAGATTCGACCAAGACTCTGGGATCAACATTGTCTTCGCCATTGGCGCATTTCGCCCAGCACGAACCATGACCTCAAAAACAGAGTCCAGTGCAGCAGAATCCGAGGAGCCTCCCGCTATGATGGGCTTGATATCCTCGGCGTACTCGCCAAAATTCTTGGAAGCCATCCGAATTTCATGAGATTTCATCCAGTTAGAATTACCCTTTAACGTATTTATCTCACCATTATGAGCCAACATGCGGAACGGTTGTGCCAGCCACCATTGGGGGAAAGTGTTCGTAGAATAACGTTGGTGATATATTGCAAAGGCGCTCTTAAACCTTTCGTCCTTCAAGTCGGGATAGAAAACAGCTACTTGTTCCGCTAACATCATACCTTTGTAGATGACCGACCGACACGACAGCGAACATACATAAAAGTCGTTCACTGCCGCAGCTGATACTGCTTTTTCGATGCGGCGCCGAATAACATACAACTCACGTTCAAATTGCTCTTCATCCACACCCTTGGAATTAGAAATCAGAATCTGCTCTATTTCAGGCCGTGTTGCGTTTGCCTTTTCACCCAAGCAAGACACATCAACTGGGACGTGACGCCAGCCATAGATGTAGTAGCCCATCTTCAAAACTTCAGTTTCCACAATTGTTCGACAGGTTTCCTGCGCCCCAAAATCTGTACGCGGCAAGAATACCTGACCAACGGCAATGAGTTCATCAGTATTAGGTTTATGGCCAGTGCGTTCAATTTGATCATAGAAAAAGGGCACAGGAATTTGCACATGAATGCCAGCCCCGTCGCCTGTCTTCCCATCCGCATCCACAGCTCCACGGTGCCAAATAGCCTGTAATGCTGTGATCCCCGCTTCAACTACCCGACGACTTGGCAAACCATCGACCGACACAACCAAACCCACACCACAGGAGGAATGCTCATCCTCTTTGCGATACAAACCTTGTTCAGACATCATAGCGCGTTTTGCTTGTTCCTCTGCAACCCACTTCACATCAAACTTGGTCATATTATGTTCCTTCTCTTCACATCTCATCCCGCACATGGCGGAGAACTCATTCAAAAACTAGCCTCGACGCCGTAAGGCACAGTAATAATTTAGCAAATCTCAAACGTAACCAGTGATTACGAACCCGTTTCAGATACCCGAGCTGACCCGCTTATCAACAAGTTTGCTGTAACCAAACAAAGCCACCACACCAGCATAAAGACAGGCATTAGCCCATGCACAGAATGCAAACACTTGGATTTGAAACTGCACATTTGATTTCCTGCCTCCTGAAAAACCCATGGTTTAATCACCCGCGCGGTCCTGACGATTTCGATAGTGTGGAATGATAAAACAGACCGTTGCGATTAAAAAAAAGAATGACCCAGACAGACCCAACCAATCCCCAGCACGAATACCTCCCACCACATAAATTGCAGCGCAAATGAAATAACCCCACCAGCCCATTGTTATGAATCCACGGGATCGCATTATTCTGCCGCCACCGACGCACGACTGTTCAAATCTTCAAGGATGCTATTTGCTGCATCACGACCATCGGCAATTGCCCAAACAACCAAAGATGCCCCACGTACGATGTCACCGGCAGCAAATACACCAGCCAGCGCCGTGCGCTTAGTCACAAAATCAGCCCTTATAGTGCCCCAACGGGTCACCTCTAGTTCTGGCATGTCCCACAAGGTTGGTAGCTCTTCTGGTTCAAACCCCAGTGCTTTGATCACTAAATCAGCCTCTTCAATATAATCCGCGCCAGCGATCTTTTCTGGCGCTTGGCGTCCTGTCACATCAGGAACACCAAGGCGCATTTGCTGCACATGAACACCCGTCACCACATCTTCACCATGGAACCCAATTGGGGCAGACAACCAAACAAATTCGACACCCTCTTCTTCGGCATTTGCCGTCTCACGCTGCGATCCAGGCATGTTGACTTTATCACGGCGATACAAACACTTCACGCTTGTCGCGCCTTGACGGATGGCTGTACGCACACAATCCATCGCTGTGTCTCCACCCCCGATAACTACAACCTTTTTTCCCTCTGCCCACAAATCACCACTTTCAATCTCAGGTACTACATCTCCAAAATTTTGACGATTAGAGGCAGTTAAGTAATCAATCGCCCGCACAATGCCATTTAGTCCTACGCCAGGTCCCCTCAGATCACGTGATTTGTAAACGCCCGTGCCAATTAGCACTGCATCATGCTTGGCTTGCAAAGCCGCAAAGGACATATCACTACCAATATTTGTGTTCAAACAGAACGTCACACCACCCTTTGCCAATAGTTCATTGCGACGTTCCACAACGTTTTTTTCTAACTTGAATCCTGGAATACCATAAGTGAGCAATCCTCCCGCACGATCATAGCGATCATAAATTACCACCTGCACACCCGCACGCCGCAACACATCCGCAGCTGCTAAACCCGCTGGCCCCGCTCCGATGATACCAACGCTCTCAATCCGTTCCACATTTGGCTTAATTGGCTTGACCCAGCCCTGCTCCCAAGCATTGTCAGTAATGTACTTTTCTACAGATCCAATGGTCACGGTGCCATGACCTGATTGCTCGATCACACAACTTCCCTCACACAAACGATCCTGAGGGCAAATCCGTCCACAAATTTCGGGAAATTGGTTGGTGGCTTGTGACACCTCGTAGGCCTCTTGCAACCGACCTTCGGCGGTTAGCTTCAGCCAATCAGGGATATTGTTGTGCAACGGACAGTGGTCCTGACAAAATGGTACGCCACATTGGCTACAACGGCTCGACTGTTCAGCAGCTTTAACTTGAGCATACTGTCGATAAATTTCATCAAAATCTGAAGTGCGGAGGGATGGCACGCGCTTCTCAGGCATATCCCGTTCCACTTTAGTAAACTTCAGCATTTTTTGCCCAGCCATAGCCTAGCTCCAAAAAATTAACCACCAAAGTCCGCTTGTTACCGTCAAAAGGTCCTTACGCAAAGTAAAAAACGCAATACATGGAAGCTACTGTGACCTTTTTTTTAAAAAAATTTGAAAATTTCGGCGCTTTTTATCTTTAGTCTGCTATTTATGTCAGTATAGATTACCTTTATGGGAGATTCACAATCCCCCAAGTACAGCTTATGGTGTCTTATGTCGAATCAGAAATCCCTCCCATGCCTATTCTCCACCTCTTGATTCTTGCGGTCATTCAAGGCGTAACGGAGTTTTTGCCTATCTCCAGCTCAGGACACCTAATCCTCATGCCAATTCTTTCAGGCATAGAGGACCAAGGCCAATTGATAGATGTATCCGTCCATATTGGAACCCTGGGGGCGGTAATCCTCTACTTTTGGGCCGACAGCAAAAAAGCCTTTGTAGGCCTCGCCGATCTTGCCACAGGCCGCTTAAAAACACCCGCAGCCCATCTTGCCACCTTATTGATCCTTACAACAATTCCAGCAGTGGTTTTTGGTCTACTCCTAAAAGTTACAGGTCTATCTGATCAGCTTCGCAACATTACAGTCATCGCTTGGACAATGCTAATTTTTGGCATCGTCCTCTACATTGCAGACCAGCGCGGAACAAACGCCAAAACACAATCCGACTGGGGTGCAGTGGACGCAATTAAACTCGGTTTCTGGCAAGTCATATCGCTTATACCTGGCACATCCCGTTCAGGCATTACTATCACAGGAGCGCGCTTCTTGGGCTATACCCGCGAGGATGGAACAAAAATCTCAATGCTAATGTCGATCCCCGTGATCATAGCCTCTGGTAGCTTACTAGGAGCTGAAGCACTGGCCAGTGCAGACTCTGAAGGCCTGTGGAACGGAGGCCTCGCTGCCATCTTCGCTTTTTTCGCAGCACTCCTGGCTCTAAACCTAATGATGCGCCTTTTGCGCAGTGTCAGTTTTACACCATACGTAATTTATCGCTTAATCTTAGGGATCATCCTTCTTGGTATCGCCTATAGCTAAAAATCGCTGTTTGTGGGCTATTTCTCTATGTTTTTAGCACTTTCTGTCAAATCTGCGTACTGACCATAAGGTCGATATCTATAAAGATATTCATCAATAACAGAATCAACTCCTGTCGGTACAATATCTAAGTTGGTAAAGCTTTTCGCCCCTTCAGCAACCACGTTATCCTTTCGCAATTGTTTGACCTGATCACGCGTCAGAATTGCGTTTGTAAACAAGCCCAAGGAAAGAACTTGAATTGCCCCAAGACCACCACCCATAATCGAACCCACAAAAAATGGTAGGTTGATAACTAGTCGGCGACGGCGAATAACCTTGAGCATACGATGAATAAACGCAGACAGCGTATTAATTTCTGGACCACCTAGCTCATAAATACCACCAGCAGCTTTGTTCGTAATTCCCAGACACGCAGCTTGAGCAACGTCGTCCACATAAACGGGCTGAAACGAACTTTTACCACCAACAATTGGCAGTATTGGGGACAGCTTTGTTAAATCCGCAAAGCGGTTAAAGAACTGATCTTCACTGCCAAAAATCACAGAAGGACGCAAAATCATCGCACTTGGAAAAGCAGCTAAAATTCCTTGCTCGCCTTTTGCCTTGGTTCGTGCAGAATCGCTATCACTTTTCAAAGCAGCCCCCAGCGCCGACAAATGGACAAACGTGCCAACACCCTCTTCAGCCGCAATTCTAGCAACACGCTCAGCACCTGAACCATTCAAGGCCTCAAAGGTTTGCTTACCGCTTTCTTGTAACACAGACACACAGTTCACAACCGCGTCAGACCCCACCAATGCAGAACGCACCGACGCATCTTCACGAATATTTGCAAAAATTGGCTCAACCTGACCAACCACGCCGTAAGGGCGCACAAAGTACGCTTCATTCGGGTGACGCACCGCAACCAAAACGCGCCAACCATCTTTAGCCATACGCCGCACAATATAGCGACCGACAAAACCAGACCCGCCAAAGATAGTGACAGTTTTGGGCGATTGAGACATGTGAGCTCTCCATTCATTCAACTTTTTTTTGAAGTAATGCGATGTAACCACACTAACAAGCACTATTGCACCAAACCCCACCAAAACATCATTGACAGGTCCTAGTACCCAATGTACGACGCCGCAACAATCCGTGCCCAGGTGGCGGAATTGGTAGACGCGCTAGCTTCAGGTGCTAGTGTCCTTATGGACGTGGAGGTTCGAGTCCTCTTCTGGGCACCAACAACTTTCATAATTATGTTGAAAAACAGATATTTGGCAAAGCATTCCCTACACATACCTACTTTTTACTAAACAAAATATACGTCATTTGCTACACACGCTATATGACCCGTGGTATTTTACCGAACTTCATTAAGGCTAGTCCGAAGACGGAGCGACTAAGCTATCGCAGACCCATACCAGCCAAACTAAAGAAGCATTTCACTAAACCTGATGGCTCTACCAAATGTCTTTCCACTCATCTTGTGCCTTAAAGAAATTCAGAGCTTCCTCTTTGGTCTCAGGTATCTATTGTGGGTGAATGCCTTCTTTAACTAGTATCTCTCTGGCAGCTTCCATCACTTGTCGATTAGGGAGCGACTTGCCAGATATTTGCTTTCTTAACTGAGCAGCTTTCTCATCAAGCTTTGTGTTCACGACAGCGGCAATCTATTCAACTCACAACGGTTAGTTTCCAATCGTAGTAATTTCAAGTTTAACCGTGACGCTGATTAAACGTCGCCATTTTGGCAGATATTTGAAAAATTTTTTAACCAAACAATAAAGGCCGCTAAAATTATAGCGGCCTCACTGTGCCTCGGCTTACATGCAACCATTACACCTTGTATTGTTCAGATAGAACTGGGGGTTCCAAATAGAACCCCAGATCTCTATGTACTGAGGACCTCGATAATGGTGTGGACCTTTGTATAAGTCTGATGTGAAGTCGTTCTTTACTAACGGGATTTGGACTGCCCACCCTTTAGCCTTAGGTATGTGTGTGCTAAGCGCGTTAGCTGCACCTGCACCGGCGGCGAAAGAGGCCGCACCTGTAGCTAGGCCTGCTTCAACTATGCAGCCAATACCTAAGGTAAGGCCACAAGCTGCGACAGCTACCACACCCAATCCAGCCGCCGCAGCAATGCCGCCTTTGACTGCGTTGTTGCCGCCAGCAGATACACCGAGGCCAGAAATTTTCACTGAATCCACTCCCTTGCCAGCAGGCATACATTGCCATTGCCAAACAGGAATTTGATCACTCCGAATTAACTTGTCACCTGCGAACCATTCGGCTGTAGCGACAAAACCAATCCCAACTTTTGCATATACGCAAGCATAGTCGTCTTGCCCACCAGATTGTTTTGCAAATGATAAATTGGGAACCAGCAAAGCCAATATCGAAATGAATGTCATAATTTTGTTACGTAACATAAACGTTTCTTCCTTTAAACCTGCTTCAATATTTTACTAATGCATAAAAATTCAAAGAATTTCTGTGTCGAACTTTATGCAAGAGTGTTCAGATGGTACCACATAATTATTGTTTTGCAGTAAAAAAATGCCGGCGGAAAAAATGAGCTTGCGTGTTTGTGCGTTTTGGAAGAGCCTTTAGAGGCGGTAAGCGGCTGTTGACAGGTCCTGTAATTTGAAGGAGAGATATTTGCGTTTTGTTAACATTATAGCTTTAGTAGGAGCAGCGACTTTAATGTCCTGCACGGGCCAAGCAATAGAAGTAACCAATGATGATGCCGGAGTATTCGAGTTTTATTCAACAACCGCTGCTACGGCAGTGACCGTAAGCTCTACAAAAAACCAGAAATTATGCACGAGACTGGGCCCAGATGCCCTCTACGATAAATCGGAACTTTTCAGCGTCAATATGTTTAACAATCAGAGCGATAACGCATCTGATGGTGTGCAAGAACTTGAGCTAATTGGTCGCACTCCAGTAGTAGTGGCACTAAGAGACTCCGTATATAATCTGTGCATCGCAAATATGAATGGAACGATATCTGATAAGACATATGTTGAGATGCTAAAAATTGTTTTCGAGAAAGGCTTTGACGCTCTAGAAAAGGAGAGCGGAGCATACTCGATAAAATTCGCCAATTCGAATAATGCAAGCAGCCTAAACAACAACACTGGCGGT
>MDTG01398622.1_pt1 | contig 10165 bp, 12 predicted proteins | sample 811421 | NCBI WGS metagenome assembly MDTG01 (sample SAMN05326645, study PRJNA326480) | marine metagenome | isolation source: seawater | place: Pacific Ocean: South East | collected 2011 | reverse complement strand
CATCAGCGACAGCAGGTCGCTCTAGCGCACCCGACAGTACGCTTTCAAAGCAAAATCCATCTTGTTCCACCTATGCAGATAGGCTGCGAATTTCATCTTGTTCCACCTATGCAAATAGGCACTGGAAATCATGTTGTTCCACCTATGCAGAACTGTAACTGAACTCGAAAGGAGAACGCTGTGAAGACGACAAGCAATAACAACAACGACAACATCAATAAGACAATCGATGGCTACAATGCTGACGCATTGGACACTTATATGAAGAGCTTATTGGGTGCAGAAGGCTGGGAACGTCACAAGCCAACCAGAAACATCAACGACTATCTGACAAGGAGGTCAAACGATAATCGAGAGGCTGTCTAGGCTCTAGAAAAGTCAAGGCAGCAAAAGTCAAAAAAAGCGACTTTATTTGGTCGGACAACTGTTGTGCGCACAACGATATTTGATAACTTTAGCTGTGAAGGAGTGTTGATGGCAGACGATAATATACAAGACCAACGCCAGCTGGAACGTGAAGCACGTGACAGAGCCGAGGGGCAACAACGGTCTAAAGACAAAAGAGAAAAGCAAATCGGCATATCTGGTTTGTCGGCAACGACTGCTGGCGCAAAGCTGAAAGCAGAAGCTATTGAGCGAGTTGTTGATGAAATCAAGAAGCGTATGGCTGAACAGGAGAGCCATAACGCTAAGCAAACATGGTACAAAGCTGTCAGACATATCCCATTGGAAGAAGTGGCAGAGATTGGCCTGATTACCTGTCTGGATAGTGTCGGACATGGATGGACATGGAACGCTACCTTAAAACACGCTGGCAGAGCATTGCACATGGCGCAATTTACCTCTGTTATGCGTGGTAACAGACAAGGCAGACGTATGCTTGCGCAGCTGGAAAGCAAAGCGAGGCTGCGTTGCACAAAGTACAACGACAGGGTGCAATACGTGATGCGTGTTGCAAAGGCTCGTGGTTTCGACTTCGATGCTTACAGCCCAACAGAATACGATAAAATCGGTGGGTTTCTCATCGATGTGGTACACACAGCTTCAGATATTGTTGAGGTGCGCCTGATTAAGACAAGCGGCGACCCAGACAAAGAGAAGTGGCCTAACAACGTCCTGACACTCACAGACGATGCAGCCAAGAAGCTAGAAGAACACAACGAATATCTGGATGGTCTTACATCCTTATTTTCACCTATGACTGCGCCACCAATGGATTGGCCTAGTGTCATGTCGCCATATCTCGACCCACGCACATCATTCCTTGTGCCTATGGTAAAGAAAATGTGGTCGCCAGAACAAAAAGCAGACATCCAGAACGCTATCGACAGTGGTTCTATGGATGATTGCATTGAGGCACTGAACCTGATTCAGAATGTGCCTTACGAAATCAACGAATACATCGTGCAAGCAGTGCGCTGGACAGCTGGATATCCTGCAGAAGGAGACGGTGAGCGTGAAGCGATGCGAGCGAAAGTTGGCAAGTTTCCGAACCTGAAGAAGGTCGGTGAAGAAAATAAACCCGAAAACTGGGATGACTTGTCTCGTAAGGATAAAGCTGTGTGGCACAAAGCCAATGACAAGGCAAAGCGTCTAAACAGCGAAGTTAATGGCCTCATGCGTGTGATGTCGAACACGCTTGCTGACTGTAAGGATTTACGTGGGCATAGTTTCTGGATGCCTCACCAGTTTGACAAGCGTGGTCGCATCTACCACACAAGTACGTTCGGACATCACAATACAGACTACATCAGAGCAATGTTTCTGTTTGCTAATCGGGCTGCGGTTGATGATAGCAACGCAGCTTACCTTGAGCTGCAGCTGGCAAACAGCTGGGGCAACAAGATAGACAAACGCAGCCTGAAGGAAAGACAGGACTGGGTAGATGAAAACTATGAGGCCATCTACAACAGTGGCAAAGACTTCGTAGCTCATGTTGATTTCTGGACACAGGCAGACGAACCTTTCCAGTTTCTGGCTGCTTGTCATGAATATGCCAATGCTGTTGATGCGATAGAGAAGGGCGAGGTTTACTATTCTGGCTTGCCTATTGCTCTGGACGCTACTCAGTCTGGTATTCAGCATTTTGCAGCTTCATTGCTTAACGAAGAAGACGGAACGCTGGTCAACCTGACACAACAGGATAAGCCCAACGATGTTTATGAGGCTTGCATGATTAAGGCGCAGAAGGCCATTGATGATGACATCAAGGACTTCAAACAAGATGCACCTATTTCCGATGAAGATGATGATGAGGAAAAGGAACGCAAGCTTAAGCGTCAGAAGTGGCTCAGAATTGCAGAGACACTGAACAGTCTGGGCGGTCTTACTCGCAAGATAGTCAAGCGCAACGTAATGACATGGGCATATTCCAGTCGTCAGTATGGTTTGGCTAAGCAGCTGCGTGATGACTGGCTATCAGATTATGAGGCTGAAGTAGACAGGGGCGAGCGTGAAGAGCATCCATTTGGTGATGATGCATATGCAGCTTCATTCTATATTGCTGGCAAAAATGAAGATGCTATTTCAAAAACTGTTAAGTCAGCTTCTGTAGGCATGAAGTTTTTCAGAGATTGTGCAGCAATCTTGGCTGAAGAAAACAAGCACATCAGATTTGTCACGCCATTAGGATTTCCTGTGCATCAATATTATCGGGAAGAGCGTAAGGTAAAAGACCCGAAGACTGGTCAGTGGAAATCTGACCCAAGCAGACAGCGTATGTATCTCACAGACAAGGCAACAGGGCAGCGCAAGAATGGCGCAAAGAACTGCACTGTTGAATATCTTGAAGAGGTAGCCACTACGCAAAGCATCAATGCCAGCGCACCGAATATCATCCATTCAATGGACGCAACACACCTCATGATCACAGCGTTGTTATGCCAGAAGAATGATGTACATGATTTAATGGTCGTGCATGACAGCTTTGCAACATCACTTGGCAGCATCAAGACATTAGCTTGGGCCGTCAGAAGAGCATTTGTTGACCTTTACAGTGATTACAATCTGTATGAGGACTTCAGAAACCAGTGTGCAGCACGGCTGGATGACCCAGACCGCATTGCACGACTGCCAGCTGTGCCAGACAAAGGCACACTGAAAATTGAGGGCGTATTGCTAAGCGATTACTGCTTCTCATGACATCAATTTGAAGATGTTCCATCTATGCAGATAACAGGCAGCTTTGGCTGCTTTTTTTGTGTCTGCAATTCCTATCAACCCTAAATACAGGAGAAAAAATGAACCCACGTGAAAAGCTTCTCGGTATCGGGAAGCTGCACTTGTTGCGTGGCGAACCCATACCATTGGACATACTAGTTCAAGCGGATGAATTGGGCTTATCGGTAGAAGATTTCGGTGAGCCAACTGTAGAAACTCAAGACCATGAAGGAGATGAATAACATGGCAACAAACCTCAACTTTAATTCACCCACAGGTACAGCGCAGTATGCTTGGCTTAACACGCCAGACACTGCGTTCAATCAAAATGCATATAAGGTGCAGCTGAAGCTTGCTGCAGACGATGCTAAGGACTTTATCAAAACAATCGAAGCAGTCGCTAACGACAACTTTGGTGCAGCCAAAAATGTCGATATGCCTTACACGAAGGACGAAGAGACTGGCGAGATTACCCTAAAGTTCAAAAGCAAGTACAAGCCTAAGCTTTGCGATGCTTCTGGCGCAGTTGTCAGTGCAGACCCAAGAGTAGGTGGCGGCTCGACCATAAAGGTCAAAGGTAACTTCTATGCATATGATGGCGCACGAAAGGGCGTTTCACTGCAGATGTCAGCTGTTCAGATTATTGACCTAGTTGAACATGGTGGTGGCTCGCAGTTCGATGCAGTCGAAGGCGGCAGCTATAACGCAGCTGAAGGGAGTAATGGCGATAACTACGACTTCTAAAGTCGGCATCATAAAAGGCTTCAGGAGTGGGTTAGAAGAGCGGATATCACGCCAGATACAAGAAGCAGGTCTGCAATGCATATATGAAGCAGACAGAATCTCATATCACTGGCCTAAACGCCAATCTACCTACTGTCCTGATTTCAAGCTGCCAAAAGATGGCGGCTTTTTTTATGTCGAAACCAAAGGACGCTTCACTGTCAGTGACAGGCAGAAGCATCTGCTTATCAAAGAACAATGCCCAGACATCGAAATACGTTTCGTGTTCAGCAATCAAAACAGCAAGCTCTACAAAGGCTCGAAGACGAGCTACGCACAGTGGTGCGAAAAGCATGGCTTTATGTATGCGCACAAAACCATCCCCGATGACTGGCTACAATTCAAAGGAGACAACGGCAATGAGCCAGAATCAGAAAATCCTGTCACACCTTCGTGATGTGGGGTCGATAAGCTGGGTCGAAGCAAACGACTTGTATCGTGTGCGTTCACTACCCAGACGTATCAAAGACCTGCGTGATGAAGGACACACCATCGTCAGCGAATGGCGCACTGACAAGTTAGGTCAGCGGTACACTCGCTATTTGATGGCTTAACCATGAGAAAGGGGAAACAGATGGGTGCAATCACCAGTCCTTACAGCAAGGCAAACTTCGTGCGTCACGCACCTTGCGATGTATGCGGAAGCAGTGACGCAAACGGAGTTTACGATGACGGACACACCTACTGTTTCTCCTGTGAGACGCACCAACCCAGTAGCGAAGGCAGTGACGCTGCAGCGCAACAGGTTCAGGACACAGGTTCGCATAAACAAAAAGACCTACTCAAGGGCGAAGCAAAAGCACTTGAAGCCAGAGGACTGACCGAGGCTGACTGTGCCAAGTTTAGTTATTGGATAGGTCAGAACCAAAAGGGCGACTTGGTACAGATTGCTAACTATCGTGATGCATTTGGCAAGCTTGTCGCCCAGAAGGTGCGTGGCAGAGATAAATCATTTCAATTCATTGGTGACACAGCTCAAGCAACTTTGTTTGGCAGTCATCTGTGGTCAACAGGCAGGAAGTTGTGTCTGACAGAAGGAGAGCTTGACGCAATTTCCCTGAGTTCTTGCTTCCAGCACAAATATGCAGTCTGCAGCATCCCAACAGGTGCAGCTGGTGCAGTACGTGCTGTGAAGCAGAACTTTGACTACATCAATGGGTTCGATGAGGTTGTTATCTGCTTCGATATGGACGAAGTAGGGCAGAAGGCAGCTCAGGCTGTTGCTGAAGCTCTGCCAGTTGGCAAAGCTAAGATAGCAAGCCTACCAGCAAAAGACGCTAATGAAGCGATAATACAGGGCAAACGCTCGGAGCTGGTGCAAGCAATCTGGCAAGCCAAAGAGTTCAGACCTGATGGCATCAAGAGTGCAAAAGACTATCGTGGTCAAATTACTGTTGATGAAGCTGCCAGTGCAATCACGTGGCCTTATTCAGAATTGAATGAGGTTCTACGTGGCTTGCGCAAGCAAGAGCTGGTAACCATTTGTGCTGGTTCGGGCACAGGCAAGACAACGCTGTGTAAGGAAATCATCCACCATCTACTGATGCATAACCAGAAAGTAGGCGTGATAGCTCTAGAAGAGAGCAACAAGCGTACACTGCTTGGTCTGGTCGGTATTCACCTGTCAAAGAACCTGCTTGTCGATAGACAGCAAGCAAGTGATCAGGAGGTGTTAGAAGGCTTTGACGACCTGTTTGGCGATAAAACCTGCTACCTGTTTGACAGCTTTGGCAGCAACGATATCGACCTCATTTGTCAACGCATCCAGTACATGGCGAGAGCCTTGGACATAGACTTCATCTTGCTCGACCACATCAGTATTCTGGTCAGCGCACAAGAAGGTGATGAACGCAGGATGCTGGACGCAGCCTGTACCAAGTTTAGAACGCTTGTGCAGGAGCTGGATATTGGTCTGATTATGGTGTCACACCTAAGACGGCCTGATGGCAGGGGTCATGAAGATGGCGCAGCTGTCAGTCTTAGCCAGCTTAGGGGAAGCCATGCAATCGCACAGCTATCTGATGCCTGTATTGGGCTTCAGGTAGACCCAGACCAGCCTGACAGCGATGTCAGACACCTACGCATCTTGAAGAACCGATTCACTGGGCAGACAGGCGCAGCTGGAACTCTCGTCTATGACAGAGAAACAGGGCGGTTGACTGAAATGGAGCTTAGCTTTTTACAAGGAGAAACAGAAGAAGATGGCGATTTATCACAACGAGCCGACAGTAGCGTACATTGACAAAATGGGGGATGACCTCACTGTCGTGAACGCTGCTCGAGTATCATTTAACAAACGGAAATATGAGCTTGGCCCTAAAGACATCAAGCTCATCGATTATCTGGCGAAACATGGACACTGGTCGCCTTTTTCACATTGCTTCATGCAGTTCAGGATTAAAGCCCCGATTTTTGTTGCAAGGCAGTTAGCCAAGCATCAGGTCGGGCTGGCATGGAATGAAGTGTCACGAAGATATGTGGATTTTGAACCAGAATGGTATTGCCCAGAACACTGGCGAGGCAGAGCAGCTGATAACAAGCAAGGCAGCTCAGGCAGGGTTGCAGAACAACAAAATGCCACGTCAGAGCTGGAGATGGCAAACGTCTCCGGCTTTAGCCACTATCAGCATCTGCTGCAGTGTGGCGTTGCACCAGAACAAGCAAGGATGGTGCTACCTCAAACGCTTATGACCGAATGGTACTGGTCAGGCAGTCTGGCTGCATTTGCACGTGTTGTGAACCAGCGCAGACACAAAGAAGCACAGGCAGAAACAGCAGCTGTAGCTGACTGGATTGATACCTACGCAAACGAACTGTTCCCATACAGCTGGGATGCATTAACCAACACGAACAATCATCAAGGAGACAACGATAATGAGCAATCGTAGACGGTCACAACGAGACATGATTAGAGACGCACTTCTATCAGGTCGAGTAATCTCACCCATAGATGCGTTAGACAACTTTGGTTGTTATCGCCTCTCATCAGTCATCTATGACTTACGCAGAGAGGGATTAGACATCATTACCTATACCAACCCAGAACAGCGTATATATGCTGAATACTCACTCGCACAGGGGGCTTAAATGACACAAGATGACTTGTTTGATGACCATGATGAAATGACGCTCGATGATTATCAGGACAGAGCTTCTGACTTTGTATTCTACAAAGGCTCACTGCTTTATCCTACGCTTGGCCTTACTGGTGAAGCTGGCGAAGTCGCTGAAAAGGTCAAGAAGCTTTATCGTGACGATGAAATCAACTTTATGCGTGATGACATGACTGAAGAGCTTACACCACAACAGTCAAAAGCCCTTGCTTTAGAACTGGGTGATGTACTGTTTTATGTAGCAGCTATCGCCAACGATATTGGTTACAGCTTAGAAGAAGTTGCAGATATGAATATCGACAAGCTGACATCCAGACGTAAACGTAACAAGCTGTCAGGTTCAGGCGACCTTCGTTGAGGCTGATTGCCGATATTGAAACAGATGGCTTATTAGAAACACTCACAAAAATCCATGTAATAGCTGCAGCAAACGCAGACGATATCAGTCAACGCTGGGTCTTTGGCCCAGACAGAATTGGCGAGGGCGTTAAGCTATTATCACAAGCATCAGAGCTTATCATGCACAATGGTATTGCCTTTGATATTCCAGCAATTCAGAAGATTTACCCTTCATTCAGTGTCGATGAGATTACTGTCACAGATACACTTGTGCTTAGTCGTCTCATCCGACCTGACCTGAAGAACGAAGATTTCCTTTCAGACGACCTGCCCAAAAAGCTGCATGGCTCTCACTCCCTAAAGGCGTGGGGTCAGCGGCTGGGTGAATTGAAAGGCGACTTTGGTGAGACCACTGACTGGTCTGTCTGGACACAGGAAATGCAGGACTATTGTGAGCAAGATGTCACTGTTACCCATAAGCTGTGGGAAGCGTTAGCCCCACACACATGGTCAGAGAAAGCTATTAGGTTTGAACACCAGCTGGCAGAGTTATGTCATCGTATTGGCAGAGCTGGCTGGAATTTCGACATGGACAAGGCAGCTGTGCTTTATGGTCAGCTGTCGCAGGAACGCTCAGAGCTTGAGCATGAGCTGCTTGAGCTGTTTCCAGCTTGGACAGTCGAAGAAGAGTTTATACCGAAGGTCAATAACAAGAAGCTTGGCTACGTGAAAGGTGAGCCATTCATTAAACGCAAGACTATCGAGTTCAACCCCAACAGCAGGAAGCACATCGAGTTCTGTTTGCGTCAGAAATACAAGTGGAAGCCAAAGGTTTTCACGCCATCTGGCGGGGCAAAGATTGATGAAACCACACTGGCTGATTTACCATTCCCAGAAGCCCAGAAGCTTGCTCGGTCATTTATGATTCAGAAACGACTAGGGATGCTGGCAGAAGGCAATGCAGCGTGGATGAAGCTGATGGATAAGGATGGCAAGCTACGCCACACCATCAACTCACTGGGCACAATATCAGGTCGCTGCAGCTCATTTGCACCGAACCTTCAGCAAGTGCCAGCTGTACGAGCTGAGTTCGGGGCCGAATGTCGTGAGCTGTTCACAGTTCCAGAAGGCTATCAGCTGGTCGGTGTTGACCTATCAGGCATCGAACTGCGCTGCTTAGCGCACTTTATGCAGGATGGTGGCGCATACGCCAAAGAGATACTGGAAGGTGACATACACAGCGCAAATGCAGCTGCTATGGGCATCAGCAGGAGTGAGGCAAAGGTCGCAGTGTACTGCATGATCTATGGCGGTGGTGATAAGCGATTAGGCGAAGCAGTTAATGGCAGCGCAAGAGAAGGCAAGGCACTACGCCAAAGGTTTTACAAGAACAATCCAGCCTTCGAAGCATTGCTGCGAGCTGTAGCTGAAGCTGTACGCAAGCGCAAACACCTTACAGGACTAGATGGTCGCCAGCTGCTGGCACGGAGTGAACACGGACAACTAAATGTTCTGCTTCAGTCAGCTGCGGCCCTCATTGCAAAGCAGTGGGTCAGGCTAATCGACCAAGCAATCAAACAGGAAAAACTAGACGCTGAAATCATCGCCTTTGTGCATGACGAAGTGCAAATCAAAGTGAAAGGAGACGCTGATTATGTCGGTAATCTCGCTAGAAGAATGGCGCAAGAAGCTGGACGCTTCTTCAGATTCAACATTCCAATCGAAGCTGAGTTCAGAGTGGGAAAAAATTGGGCAGACACCCATTGATGAAATTGACGCAAATAAAGCTGCAACGATTGCAATCGCAATGGTTGTTGATGTGTCACGAATGAACCCATTTACGACCAAAAGTGGTTTTGCTCGGATGGCAGCAAATGAAGTCGCAATCGCAGCCAGTGAGGGTTTTATCACTACTCGATTAGCTAACCAAAGCTTCACTAACAAATGGATGGTTACAAAGGATGGCTTGGACTTCCTTGAAAGTGTGATGGATGAAATTACTACTAGACACTGACATCATCATTTACAAAGCCATTGCGTCAACTGAAGTCGAGATAGACTGGGGTGATGACATATGGACATTGTTTACCGACCTGAAGGACGCAAAGGATGCGTTTAACAAACAGGTAGACCACATCAAAGACAAACTACGCTCAGACGACATACTGCATTGTCTGAGTGACCCTAAAGACAACTTTCGCAAGCACATATCACCTACCTATAAATCTAATCGGAAAGGCACACGCAAGCCAGTTGGCTATGTGGCTTTACGTGACTGGGTGCAGGAAACTTACGACACCCTGACAAAGCCCAGTCTGGAAGCAGACGATGTGCTTGGCATTATCGCAACTAAACCTGACAACTTAGGAAAATGTGTTGTGGTGAGTGACGACAAAGACCTCAGAACAATTCCCTGTAAGTTATACAGGCCGATGGCTGATGAGAAGCTGGACATCACACAGAAACAGGCTGACACACATTTCCTTACCCAGACACTAACAGGCGACCCAACAGACGGTTATTCAGGCTGCAAGGGCGTAGGTGCAAAGACAGCTGAAAAGATATTAGGCAATCGCCCAGCATGGTCGAGCGTTGAACAGGCGTTCCTGAAAGCAGGAATGAGCAAGGCTGACGCCCTGACACAGGCAAGGCTCGCAAGGATACTGCGTTGGGATGACTGGGATGAAGCAAAGGGAGAACCCAAACTATGGCAACCAAACTAAATGACTGGCTGGGTGCAGATGTAGGTTATGAGACTGACAATCGCCATT
>MDTG01285699.1_pt1 | contig 10165 bp, 2 predicted proteins | sample 811421 | NCBI WGS metagenome assembly MDTG01 (sample SAMN05326645, study PRJNA326480) | marine metagenome | isolation source: seawater | place: Pacific Ocean: South East | collected 2011 | reverse complement strand
GGCGACGAACCGCTGCGCCACGGCGGCCTCTCGGCGGAGCCGTTTTACAGCCGTATACAGGCGACCGCACCAGGCGTCATTCGCCTGGCCACCGACGGGTTTTGGGACAATATCCGAAACGCCGACATTCTGTCGCACACGGCGACGGCCGTGGCCCGACATGGCTACGATGCCCACGCACTCAACACCGCCTGGCTGGCGGATATCCACGGCCAGGCCAAAAAAAATTTCCGCGGGTCGCGCGACAACATGTGGGCGTACACGCTCACCGTGATCCCAGAGTAGTCAACACATATGCGTGTTCATGCTTATGTACAGAAGCATAGTGGCTCATGATGAATATTTTAATGCCTTTATTTGTGTTTACCCTCTTGCACCTGATATGTGTTGCCGCTGTCGCCGCGTTATGCGTGTTTGTTGCGTGCTGCTGTTACTGCCGCCGCAAACGAAAAGCGGCCGGCCCTATACCCACGGCCGTGACGCCAGCCGATTACGTATGATTCAGTGCGGCGTCAATGTCGGCCCAAAAGCGCAGATGGCATCCCATAGTTCCCCTGTGGTAGGGTACGCGGTCCAGAATGCGTTTGGGAACGCCGGCGGCTTTTGCTTGATACGTCTTGACCATGTAGCAGTTGACAAGGCGTCGCCGGTATCTGCACCGACCGCACAGATAGATGTCGAAGACGACGGCATAGGTGCGGCGGCCGCAGCCCTCGCACCGACAGACGTTGAAATATTTGTCGGCGGCGGCGCGCCAGGTCAGGCGAAAGTGCGTGTTGCGGGCGCGCCGATGGACGTGCAGCAGACGCTGGCAAAAGGCGGGCCACGACAACTTGACAAATGTTTGGCCGAACACGCAAAGGTACGAATACAGACGCCGCTTGTCGCGCCATCGCCGGCGGCTGGATTTTCCGACAAGGGCGCCGAACAGCCAGTCGCGCGATACCAAAATGGCACGGTACCGCCACGGCATGTAGTCGCGTATATGGTACACCAGTTCGAGGGGAAGCATGTTGTGGACAACACCCGTTTTAAATACAATATACGACAGACGTTTAATTCGGGACGGGTGCGCGCGATAATTGTATGGGTGGCACCTGATTGTCGCGATACGTTTTCAGATGGCGCACCGTGTAATAAAAGTACAATACGCCGAGCAAGATTGCGACCGACAAGCCTATCCAAAAATACTCCATTCTTTCCACATTATACTTGTTTAAATAGACGGGAAATGATGCCTTTTTAATTCAAATTAAACTTTTAGTTAATTAGACATCCCTGCTGGTCTTCGATTTTCTTTACACGTCGTGCTTCCTCGAGTTGACCGTTCAACTGATCATAGTGTTGCAAAGCGTTCGCATGTACCTGTTCTAACCGCGTGATCTCTTCCCTAAAAAAAGTCAACGCCTGTTCCACTTGCAATCGTACGGACGCAACTTGTTCAGCATGGTATTCACGAAACTGGGTCATCCCGGCCCACCGTTCGAGTGTTCCAATGAGGTCTTCGGGATAACTTGGCACAGAAACGGGGTCTACTGGGACTCTACGCGCCCCGAGTTTTTGCAAACGATTCTTCACATACGCAGAGGCTTTTAGCGTGGCCATGATATCGCGTTCAATCTTGTTCAATCGCGATAGCGTGTGGCGACACCTTTTTGCCAATTCCTTATACAGACGCCGAACATCGGATCCTGATTTCGTCCCCTTGATTCTGGCAATGAGCTCTACCTTTGTACCATTTGCCTTTAGACCAAGCTCCTTCGCTATCGCGCGCAAGTCGTTGTACTTTTTAGATTCTAAATCTACGTATTGTGTCAAAGGCATATGCAATGTAGTACGGACGTTATATACCGTCCTTTTATGGTGGCGTGCTCTGTCCGTCGGGCACAGTTTTTAATTTCAATTAAAAGATCGCCGAGCAACATTTTTTAATTGCAATTAAACGATCGCCGAGCAACATTTTTTAATTGCAATTAAACGATCGCCGAGCAACATTTTTTAATTTCAATTAAAAGATCACAGCACATTTTTTAATTTCAATTAAAGGATCGCAGACCACATTTTTTAATTGCAATTAAACGAGCACGAGCAACATTTTTTAATTTCAATTAAAGGATCGCGTGGTCAGCACAATTTTTCCGTGGGGCGAGTCTTGGCGTCAGGAACAACGATGGTGGAAGTGATACATCAAAGAGATGCACGGTTGCATAGACACGATGGAAAAGGACATGACAGAGTTTTTATGACAATCGCGGCCACCCTGTGGTACAGGAAATGATGAGAAGAGACATCGATAGTAAAAAAGAAAATAAAGAATAAAAGTGAAATATTAATATTTCACTATAAATAGTAAAGACATTTCATAAAATGTCTGTACGCGACACCGCGCCAGACGAAGAAAAAGTCGCCATGGGCCAAAATGTCGAGGATGATACTGACGACGATGCCGCTACCGATACTGATGACGAAGGCGATATCAAAAATGCCGAAACGATCGAGTCCGATTTAACAAAGAAATATCAAATGAATCTCGTCGATGTATACGAATGGCATTTAGAGAGCGATGTCAAACTCATTAAACTGTTAAATGATAAAATAAAACAGTCTAAAAGCGAAAATGAAAAATCAGACGAAGACGTCCGACTTGAGCTTAACACAAAATGTTTGGAATTGAAAAAAGAGCATAACGTCAAGGGCGTCCATTTTATAGAAGAATGGCAAACATTAAGAGCCAAAATAATGAAAAACGTCGATACAGTGTCTGTATCCGAACTCGCAACCGTCAAGAAAAAAATTCAGGATCATCAGAAAAAAATACGAAAGATGAAGAATTCCACACAAAATGCAATTTACAGAGCTATGGCCGCTGGCTTGATGGTCGCGGGCACTGCCATCACAACCAGCTTTGTTCCACGATTGTACATACAATCGCAAGAAACTTATTATAGAGACGATTTTAACGACTTCAAATCTATTTTATATACGTTGGAAAACGCGGATAGTCAAGGCAATTTCAAGATTCACGACTGGATGAACGAGATACATCGCTCAAAAAAACAGAGTGAAGAGGAACGCGAGAAAGTCCTTGAATCTATGCAAATCAAAATCGAGAACAAAAGAAAAACATACCCGGACGCGAACACTCAGCAGTCGGGAGAAAGAGTCTGGCCACTCTCTAAAGAAGAAACGGTCAGACTAGACGGCTACATCAGTTCTTACGAAACAATGAGAATGTTTTTGGTTGAATATAAAAAAACAGACATTCTTGGCAACATTGACGACGCCGCTTTAAAATGGAAGACAAAAGAATTCGACGGTCTATTGAACAATGTTACCACAATGACGGATTCCTACCAAAACGGATTAACAACAACGTATCCTTATGAAGGTCTGCGTAATTATGCGAGCGGTGCCGCTGTCTGTTTCATTGACGACACGAAATATGTAGAAGAATATTTCCGGCCAAGACAGGGTGGAGAGGGCGGGGATCAAGGTTTGATAAACACTCAGATGAGGAACACCAGTCGAATTGGATGGCACGCAGTGGAAGTTGTGCGAAAGGAGCCGCATTTGGCTTTAATACGTAGGTTGGGCACTGATTACGAAACTGGGTTCAAAAAGAACCGCTCACCGGCGTTGCAGATCGTCCCTTCGCTTTTAATACGAGAAGAAACCAATGAAGATGTCAAAAAAAAGTTCCGACCAATTTTACAACTCGCAAGTAATGACGTTTTTTGGCTCATTGGAGAATGTCAATGGGGTAAAATAATGAAACGCAGCGAACCCGTTGACGCCACGTTCATGGATACATCGTGCAATGAAATTAGCAAGCAACTATTCAACTCTAAAAAGTTGGTTGGATATAAAAAGTATACAGAATTTCAAGAAAGCATGATTAAATGGGTTCATGCGCTTCTAGGCGAGGTTGAAATTGGTCCGGGCGTTAGTAATAAGTGGATTATTTCTGTCAGGGTACAGCTAAACGATTCTGGCGCAATAAAACGTGTCATTTTGGCAGAAGATGTATCCACGGACCAAATTTGGGGAGTATGGACGCGTTGGAATAATAATACGGCCATGTTTGGTGTGGAGCGCAATCTTGGCACAGGATCATCCACACCACGAAAAACCTGGAAGCAAGGCGACTTGTACATGCCAAAATATGTGGCCGTAACAGATATGAGTGCAAAGTCGGAATTCTGGAAACGCGCTCGTACAAAACCGATACTATTAACAAGTTTAAATGCTATACAGATGCCGCTTGCTGGTTCTTTTGGTCCGAATGCGTTACAATGGGTAGCAGATTTGGTGAAAAACTTCGACACTTCTATGTTTAACGCACCGAGTGCGAGTACCACCGTCAAAGCCATTTTAGATGAAAAACAAAAGCTCAAAACGAGTACGAAGGACGGCAAAAGACGGGCGCAGGCGGAGGTCGTGTATACGGATAACAAACTGAAATGGTACGATGCTAACTATACCGAGTGGCGGGTGCGAGAGTTGATGTACCGAAAGGCTCAAAAAGTTTCCACAAAGACTGGCAACCCTCTTTCATATTTTAAGAACGGGGAAGAAAGTGCTATTCTGAGCGAGCATGCAAACGAAATAAATAATGTAAGTTTTCCAAGTTTTGAACCGATGGATGAACAACCGTATGATTTTTCCAAGTGGAGGTCGGTTGCAATCGTTCCGGACGCGACAATCGAACCCTCGGCGGTCGGGGCACTTGAACAATATTTTTTTACGGCCAAGTCCATTGTCAACATTGAAATTTCGAACCCGATACAATCAATCATGGAGGCGTTTACCAACCCATATGCATTGCAATATTTAGATTTGAATGGCTCGACGCATGTTGTTTGGGTACTTCCGACATTTGTACAGGGCAAAAATCCAAACATAAAGAAGGTTATTGTTAGAGACGGTCTCACTATGAATGAGCGAATGACGGCTAGGTCAATGGGGTTTGAGTACGAGTCGCAACAAGATAAGATGTCCAGTATGCAGAATATGATGCACTCTCAAATGCAAATGTCCATGGGGTCTAATGTGTCCAAGGTGACCGGTGTGAACCCCATGGATCTAAATGCGCCTATTAGCGTTCCCACCAAAAAATTGCGCAAAATGCCATGGGGAGTTGTCCTTGCGGTGGGAATCGAGTGGGTTTGGGACATGTTGCCAGTTTCATGGCAAGAAAAACTGGCGTTGTATTTTTGGGACAGTATATCCAATATTAAAAAAAACATCATGAGTCACAAGGCACTAGTCGTGTCATTATGTGCTCTGGTCGGGATTGCCGGTTCGCAATTGTTTTCGAATGGTCTCAGAGAATGGATTTACACTGTATTGGGAGTGTCTAAGGAAGAAAAAAGCGCTGTAGAAAGTAGGTTCGAAAAGTCTGAGAATGATTCATTGGGAGAAGTTGGCAATGTTTTATCTAGTTTTCAAAGGGATCATCCTTACATTACAGGAGTCGGTGCCGCTGTAGCGCTGGGCAGTACTGGATTCCTAATGTATAATATGAGGTCAACGATTAAGAAATGGTTTGATCATAATTTTTGGTTGAGACAGGGGTCAGACATGGGCGCTGTCAAGGCGTTTTACAATCAAAGACAACAGTTTGTGAACGAAGAACTCGTCCAAGAGTTTAAGAGGATTGAGAAAAATCAATCCTCCAAAGATTCCATCGACCATTTGGGATGCATACGAATCGTGGACCAAAGTATCATTCAGAATGTTGGTCAATTCGAGATGAAGTCATGCCTGTTAAATTTGTATTTGGATGCTCTGCGTATGGATCAGGAGTCGGCGAGCGCTCGTCCCAAATTAAAATCTCGTTTAAACTTTTTATTTTTGGGAAATCCCGGTACTGGGAAAACAACGGCGGCCGAAGATCTCTTTGCAAAAATGTTATTCTCGACCGGATTGAGAAATAATAAATATCACGAAGTGAAAATCACCGCCACGGCTCCAACTATCGCGGACATTGAAAAGTTTGCTGTCAACACGAAAAAGGGCATGAACAATATCGTTTCCACGGCCGCCGCAATGGGCGGGGCCTTCTCGAATAATGGCCTTGCAGGTCTTGCCATTACTGCTGTCTTCCACGGAGGCAAAACGTGGCTTCGGAGCGAAGCCCCGTCCGCTGGCCCATCAGACCCTTACGAGGTTGTGGTTAAGGGCAGAAAGGCATGGGAAGATTACGAAGAAAACATTATAGCGTCTTTTTTAAAGGCAACGGACAGCGGTGTAAATTTTTGGAGTACTTCGGCGGCAGAATTGCTTATGAAAGACAATCCCGCCGCCGCCCTCAACAAAAAGATACAGGAAATGGTCCAAAACGACGGGGGCGTCGTATTCATTGACGAGGCTTACACACTAAAGCCAGCCTCTAACAAGAAAGGTGCCCAAGTGTATGCACTCATTTTGTTAGCGAGTGAACGCCATAAAGATATAATTAGCTTTATATTGGCGGGTTACAAGAAGGACATCGAGCAAGAACTTGTTTCGTTCAATCCGGGACTTGCTCGGCGCTTTCCTACTTCTGTCCTTTTTGAAGACTTGTCAGATGCAGACATTCGAGAAGTCATAAACATGAAATTGAGAAAAAGTCGTAGTAATGCCACGGATATTGTACCCGGATGGGTCATGAAAGACGCGACCATAGATATTGTTGTGGCAAGACTCGCGAAGCGAAAATCATTTCCAGGGTTCGGAAACTTTGCAACGGTCAACCAATCATACGATTCAGCGGTTCAGGCTGCTGGCGCCCGCCTGAAATTAGAAAATAAACCTGTTAAACAAAATCACATATCCGTTGCGCCCGCGGGCGAAGAAACAAAGGATCGGGACGCCCCCCAAACTCGCGGCGAAACAAAGCGGCGTGATGAGGACGAGCAAGCAGCGAGTGTAACAGCGAGTGTAACAACCCTCGGCGCCAAGTTTATGCCGGCCGAACCACTGAAAAATACACCAGTTGAAAGCAAATTTCACGAAAATGAAAGTGAATTTCAAGAAATAACGCTTGAAGATGTCGTGGGAAAACAGCCTTCGAAAAACAAACGATTACAACTTCTAATGGCGACGAAAATCGGGATGAAGAACCCAGAAACAGGAACATTTGGAAACTATAACATTAGTCCGGAGACCGGATTTCCAGAATTTTCGGAGGACGGTAAGTCGCCAAAATTCATTGGTATGGACAATGTAAAGTTGATTTTACAACAACTCGTGAATTCAGCGGAGTACAACTGGCTACAAGAATCGGAAGGACTTCCAACCGTACCCATCATGCTTAACAAACTCTTTATAGGCAAGCCAGGGACAGGGAAGACAGAAATAGCCGTCCTTTGGGCAGAAATCATCAAGGAACTTCATCTATTATCCGACTCGTCGTTTGTCTCTAAAACTGCGTCCGATTTCATTGGAAATGTAGTTGGAGGGTCACAAACCAAAACCAATGCCATCCTAAAGGCGTCTATGGGGAAGGTTTTGTTTATTGACGAGGCTTATGTATTAGCAGAAAGCCAATTCGGACTTGAAGTACTGAATACAATTGTGGAGCAAGTTCAGGCAAACCCTGGAGCTGATAGATCTGTTATTATGGCGGGGTATCCCAAAGAAATGAACGCAATGTGTAGAAATGTAAATCCAGGCCTCGGCAGGCGTTTCGATTCCAAGTTTCCTGTAGAATTTCACGATTATTCCAACGAAAGTTTGGCTGCAATTATGTCAGGGATGGCCAAAAAACACCATATTGTGTTGTTGGAAGATGCTCGAAACTTTGCTATTGATGAAATTGCAAAGCGGCGGCCGGCAAAAGACTTTGGAAATGCCGGCACTATCAATACGTTTATAGACAAAGCAGTCAAATCTGCAATGACACGATGTTTGGAAAGTAAGAGCAAATGGGAAAAGATGAAGGGTACGGCCGATCCGGAATATTTTACAGAACGAGGCAACATTAAAATTTACGGGGAAATGAAATATTTCACCGCCTATGAAAAGCAATTAATGTTGGATGAAAAAATAGCAACAGATAAAAAACAAACAGAAATAGCACAATGGCAAAAGGCAAAAATTCTGTTTTTACAAGGCCGATATAGGGAAAATCTAATGGATGCCACGCAATCCGTCGTAAACAGTCTTGAAGAAACAAAAATTAAACTACAACGTGGGATAGATAAAACGTCCAAAAAATACAAAGATATCAAAGAAAAGAAGAAAGCGTGGGATAATGCAAAGGCCGCCCTCGAGGCTCACCAACTAAACAATCACAAAGCAGAAAGAATCCAAAGTTGGATAGATATACGTACTCGATATCTGACGTTCGCAACCAGTAAAAGGCAAACATTAAAACAACTGGTTCGCGATTCAAACGAAATATTGCAGAAAATTGTTAAGCACGAGACAAAAGGAACAGGGATATTTGGCACTTGGCCTCCAGTAGCCTTACTTTACAGTCAAATCAAAAGAAAATACCAAGAGATGCTAAGAACGTTTGGTAGTCATCGTTTGTTGAAAATAAAACTCGCAAGAAAAGGAACAACAACACCAAAGATGTCGGGCGACCTTGAAACAGACGTTGGCGGAGCGGTCAACTTCCACGCCGCTGTAGAAAAATTGGCCCTATTGGCAAAGGTCACATCGGATGATTCTGCCCAATATAGTCGCTATGATTATGGGCATCCTGAACACGAGGTGGCTAAGGAAGAAATGAAAGCGATTCAAAAGAATGTTAACCAGATGCTAATGAAAATACAAGACATAAAAAATAAGGCGGACGAGGCAAAGTCATTATCGCCCGAAGAATTACAGCAAAAGGCTGACAAAGAAATAAAACAACAGATAAAAAACGACGAAGCCGGTATTCTGCTCGTCGTCGCGGCGACTAAAAGGGACTATTTTAAGGTTGTTTTGGGCGGAGCAGGAGAGCCACAAGCAAATATTGCGGCGGTCGCAAGCCAAAAGAATAGAGCAGGCCGCCAAAAAATAAAAAAGGCGCGTGAAATTTTGGAACATGGCGAAAGAGTATCTTCAGATCTAAAATCATTTCTTCAGGAAGTTTCTTTGGCCGATGGGACGGAAGAACTTGCGCTTCCCGGTTCCAGAGACAATGCTAAAATAGTTAGCATCTCGGCGATTCAAAAAGCCATAAAGAGCTACAACAAAAATTTGTGCTCCGCACCCCCCGAACCATACAAATCGGAATTTCAAAAGTTGAAAGAAATCGCATCGGACAAAAGAGACAGCCACTACGATGATAAATTGCAGTTGTTCCGAACGCTGGAAGAAAAAAAACAACTGTTCCTGGAGTGGACGCCTTCACAATTGGTTCTAACAAAATTTGATTTTGGGAAATGCATTCGCCCAGATCCGATTGAAAAATTAAGAGAACGGCGCGGCGAAGATGATCTGGTACGCTATATAACTTCAATAACGCAAGAATACAAAGTTTGTAAAGAAATATGGCCTCTAGATGAATCTAAATGGCCAAAAGCTAGCAATATAATATTTCATGGAAATTCGGGCACTGGTAAAACCGATTCTGCCAATATGCTTGGCGAGGCCTTGAAAAACGCCGGCCTTCTGGTATCTGGCGAAACAACAATCCGTTCTGCGAGTGATTTAGAAGGGACTGTCGTGGGCGAAGCTCAAAAACTCGTTCAGGAAGCCATGGAAGAGGCTCTTGGTGGAATTCTGTTGATAGACGAAGCGTATGAGTTGGGTCGTTCCGAGTATGGGCGCCAAGCGCAAACAAAGTTAATTGCTATGCTCGAAGAAGAAAAGTATAATAATGGCAAGGTAGTCGTTATTTTGTGCGGGTATCAAGATAAAATGCAAAAGATGATGCGTCGCAATCAAGGTATGGCATCTAGATTTGGAAGAGAGTTTTTGTTCAAAGACGTTGAACCCAACTTGGCAGTCGTTGAAATCACTCGCAGGTTGAGAGAGGAATATTTCATAACGCCCGTGGAAGATCCCGATGGAGTGGGCGAAACAAAATCCGGCTCGGACGAAACAAAGTATGGCACACGTACCCAGGTAGAATTGTGTCTGGGATTTTTCATGAAATTTTTACGCGAATCTGAAAATTTTGGTAATTACCGCGATTGCAAAACAATCGCAATTGACATCAAATCGAATGTATATGCGAAAATCATTC
>MDTG01125354.1_pt1 | contig 10165 bp, 10 predicted proteins | sample 811421 | NCBI WGS metagenome assembly MDTG01 (sample SAMN05326645, study PRJNA326480) | marine metagenome | isolation source: seawater | place: Pacific Ocean: South East | collected 2011 | reverse complement strand
TGGCTTTCTACCCATATCACCTTTCATGTCACCTTTTTGGAATTGGTCAACATCTGTTGGTGTTAATAACATACCTAAACTATCAATTACAAATAGCATTTTAGGTTGTTCTTCATATGGTAAATCACCATAGTTAGATTTATAGTCTTTTACAAAATCACTGATTGTTTTAGCAACGTCATCAATCATGCTTACACTAATTTTGAGAAGTTTCTCAGGTGTAGTGTCTACATCTAATGCTTGTAGCCATTCTTCATCCAGTGCGTTTTCGCTATCAAATAATACTACTTGACAGCCTTGGTCTTGTGCGTTTTTCACAAGGTTACCAGAACAAATAAAACTTTTGCCCGAACCAGATTCTCCTGCAAATACACTTACCTTACCAAGGGGAACTCCTTTCTTGAAGTCCCCACTTATAAGATAATTTAAAGTGTAGTTACCAGTCGATACCCAATCCTGAGGGTCATGAAAGCCAGCACTAATACCGCTGATGCTTTTTGTTAAACCCGTTCTGAATTTGTTTAAGTCAAATGGTTTCTGCATGATGTCTCCTTATGAACTACGGTTTCTAATCATGTTCAGAATATCATCTGCACTTGGTTTCTCGCCACTGGTTTCTGCTACTGGTTCAGCCTTAGGTTCAGCCGCAGTTGCTTGAGTTTCAACTGCTTCAGAAAGAGGGGCAGTTGGCTCTGCCTCTTTTTCAACTACTGGAGCCGGAGCCGGAGTAGCCGCTGGTGCTTGGACTGATTCTGTAGTTTTTTGCGTTGCTGTTTTAGGAACATCTACGCCATAAGGCTTGTAGAAGTTACCCCATTTTTCAGCATCATACAATTCACCATCAACTGATGCTTGGAACATTTCAGCGATTGCTTGTAGTTCTGCTTCACCAGGTCTTTTTGGTAAAAAGTCTGATAAGTTGTATAGACCATTTGAGTCAATTGCCGCAAGTTCTTTTTCATCCAATGCTCTCTCTTTACGAGCCCATTTAGAAGTAGAATAATCTGCGTATTGACCTTTGGTTGTTTTAGTTACTCTAAAATCTGTACCATTCATATAATCAGTTGGCATGTTCTCCATGTCTGGGTCCATCAATGCTGATTTAATAATGTTAAAGATTTGAGGTGAAATTACAAATCTCCTGATTGGATTTTCAGGTGATTCCTCTGATAGAGGATTCTCTGTAACAAATCCTTGGAAAATGTATGAACGTTTTTTCCAATACTTTCTGCCCATGTCTTCAAGACTTGAATCTTTAAACCAAGGACGAACCTCAGTTAATACAGGACATGTATCTCCATACATTTCTGCACAAGGTACTTGTACAGTTACAGGTTTCATATCGCCACCCTTAACACCTGGAAAAGTCAAACGTATCATTTGTCTTTCAACCCAGAAAAATGTGTTATTTGGATCTTCGTCTGGTAAGAACCTCAGTACTGCTGAAGTGCCTTCATCGATATTCCAGTGGGGGTAAATGGCGTTGTCGCCGCCTGTTTGTGATTGGCTTCCGGAACTTTTACTTTCCATTGCCTGTAGTTTTGCTCTAATTTCTGCCAAAGATGCCATAATGTTTCTCCTTATATGTTTGTGCCATGTTTGTAAACGAATTGTGTTTACTATGTGCCTAGTTTACTTTCTTTGTGCCATGTTGTCAACCTTTTTATACTTCCGCTGACAGGAAGTTGTAATATTAATTATTGAATATTACGAAACTGTCTATAAAATCTTGGTATTCTTTTGTTTTGCTTTCTGCTAAATCTTCTGCCATTGGTATATTACTGGGCTGTTGTGCAGAAAGTAAAGAAGCCTTAACTGCTCTATACTCCATAGGATCTAAACTTCCACCGTCTGATAGTTTGTTTCCAATACTACCTAAGTAATTAGCAAGTCTTTGATTACTAACTGTAGTGCTTAATTGACTTACTTGATATCCTAGTTTACTGTGAGGATTTACAAATTCTAAAGGCTCTTCTTCAATAACCTCTTTTGCTCCTTCAAATGTTTCAGACTCAATTGCATTCATAATATAACTTTCAAATGCTGATTTTTTATTAACTAATTTTGAAAGTGTTTCATGTGCATTACCAACTTTGTTATCAAAATGTGTTTCAGTGAAATGGTCTTCTAAATTTACTTCATTAACAATTTCTATATTGTCATATTCACTTAAACTTTCAACTGCTTTACTGTATGACTTTGCACCAGCAACTCTTTTAAAAGTAGTTCTAATATTTTCAATGTGTTCTTTTGCAAGTGTTACATACTCTCCATTTGCTTCATTAATAAGTCCTTTTGTAGATACATATCTTACAAACTCTCTTAATGTTCTTACATCTTTACACATTTGTACAATACTTTCACCTACTGTGTCATGCATTGCTCCGCCATTGTAAATATGTCTAGCCATTGCTCTTGCACCTTGTAAATTTTTGCTTGGGAACAAGAAACGTTCTTCATTTGCTTGAATAAAAATCTTGCTAATGTTTCTGCTTCTAGCACCACGTATTTCTTCATTTACAGGTTTTGTATGTTTAACAACTATCTTAACACTATCAAGTGGTTGATAACTTGTTTTGATTGATCCATATGATGAACCTAAACTTGCTTCTGTTACACTTTCCATTTCTATCTCTTTATCTATATTGACTTTTTCACTAGTTGGTTTTAATGTTTTACCAAATACTCTAAAATCCATTGTCATTAAGTGGTCTCTTGCAATATTGTTAAGTTGATTTCTTAATGTATCTGTGTCTTCTGTATTCTCAGATACACTAAAACGTATTTCCTCACTAGGTACATTTAATGTTACAAGTAAGTTAGGACTATCAACATAAAATCTAATTGCATCTGCAGGGTTACCAACTACTTCGCCTACTTTGTCAAAAGTATCGATTTCGTAACCATAGCCTTTTAATAAATTAAAAACTTTGTCTGCTACTGTTTTTACACTTATTGCCATTTATTTATCTCCTACTTGTATTTATCTAAAGTAGTCCAATTGGCATTGGTTCATCATATTCGTCGAAAGGCTCATCATCGGAACGGTCTATTTCTCCGTCTCCTCTTATGTTCTGATTAACTACAGTAAATATATCATCTTCAAATGTAGATATATAATTTACCATTCTACATGCAATAACCATGCTCATTACTAAATCATCTGTTTCACCTGGTTGTGCAGAAAAACTATTTCCTCTAGCAACAAAACATTTTAATTCACTTAAAAATGCTTTACTGTAAACTTTTAATTTGTTTTGTTCTATAAACCTTTTAAGTGTTATACAACCATCCATTTTAGTTTTTGCACTTGTATGGAATCCTTTACGTCCACGTTTGCCTTGAACTTTTACAGGATCATGCAACATTTGTCCTGGGAAGTTTTCCTCACCTGTATCTCTAATTACTACAAGTGCGGCTTCACCTATTGTATTATTTTCTACTGTCCAATATATTTCTCTTGGTTCGTATGTTTCTATTTCTTTTAAAATTTCTCTGAGTGTTCTAACTTGTCCTTCAACAGGTGTTTTATTATGACACCATTCACCTACTTGTTTCATAGATGGCAATTCAACTACTTGTATTGCGGCATTATCTCCACCTGTTCCTGCACATGGATCTAACGTTATAACATACATGTTGTCTTTCTTGGGTCTAGAGTACCAACGAACTTCTCCTGTTCTATATAAGGTGTCTGTGTGCTTCATATTAGCCAAACATAAAGCATCAATTAATGTTTCGTTATATATAATGAATTCACATTCGTGTTCTCTTCTAAAACGTTCTTCTCCTATTCTGCCCATTTCTTCTTCGGCCCATTTATCATCTCTGTCTGGATGTTGGTGCCATTTAGCAAGGTATCCTTTAAAACCATTTATACCTACGTCTTGTTCATTACCATATTCGTCTACTGTTTTTTGAGATTGATGCCATATACCAGCAAAGGTATCATCATCACTATTTGGTGTTGAAGTAACAATACATTTACCGCCTGTTGCTAATGTAGGTGATAACGAAGTCCAAAACTCAGCCGCGATACGTGGCGGTACGAAAGCAAACTCATCTAAGTAAACTAATGTAAGTGACATACCCCTACCAGTATTTTCAGTTGTTGTACTACTAACTATACGTGAACCATTATCAAATGTTATACTTCCTTTATTGTATTCTACAACTCCTGCTCTAATATGATTAGGTATAGTTTCGTATGCATATCTAATACGTTGCATAATTTCACTGGCACCTGCCGCCTTATGAGCCGCTACTAGTATTGTACTGTCTGGTTTAAACATAGCAAACCATAGTAAATATCCTGCGGCTACAGTAGTTTTACCCATCTGTCTACCCAGCATATTAATACTGTATCTATGTTCGTTATAATTTTTTACAAGGTCTTCTTGATAATCAAAAGGTATAAATTTAATTCCACCTCTTGTTGGGTGCTGTATCCTAACATATTCTTTCATAAAGAACATAGGACCGTCGTTAGGATCACAACATCGCTGAAACTCTCTCAGCATGTCTTGGTCATATAATTCTTTAGAGTAAGCAGATTTTACTAACTCAGTATTTACCGTTCCTTTTGGCATACTGTTATTTAGTTATTTTTAAAGGGAAAAATGCTTAGGATTGACTATTGCGTAGATAATCTTTTAGTTTATCTCTAATAATATTAGTTAAGACTTGCTTCTCATCTTTTGGTTGTTCACCACTATTGTATGGATTTATAGGTGCATCAGGCATATCTACTTTAACAATTTTCATAGGTTCTTTAGGCATTTCATCACGTTCTGGTTCACCGCTTGGTAATGTAATACCAACTTTTTGAAGTAATACTTTTAATTCATCTACTGTTTCTGCACTTGCTTCTACTGAAACTGAACCTGTGCTAGTTGAATGATGTTTTGAATATTGGTGATGTTCTTCACTTTTTTCAGGCTCATCGCCATCACAAACATCACAACCTTCTTCAACTGATTCTTCTGCATTTAATTTAGCAAGTAATTCTGATGTAATAGGCTCATCTTCTACTTTGGCTCTATTTTCATCTGGTTTTGGAATCATTAATGCAACTGCTTTGTCAAACAGTTCATGTGCATCATCTTCATTTGCAAAACCATATTCGTCAGCAAAGTCTACTGAACTAGAAGCATATAGGTCATCTAAGTCTAAATCTTTTATTGTTTTTAGTTTACTAGCAACTTCTTCAGGAGTTTTACCTAATTTAATTGTTTCGTTACCAATGTATAAATCCAATTCACCATTATCTGCACCAAGTACACCTCTGGCTTCCATTAGTTGTATATGCTTCTTCAAGTCTGACATTAGTTTCTTCTTGCACTTTGACTAATTACATCAACATGCTTAGGCTCTGGAGATTTACCACCACCTGCTGTGCCTGTAATTGTGTCGTATAGTCCTTTGACATCATCTCCCATAATTTCATCTTTTGAAGGATATCTACGGAAATAGTCTGCACCTTTTTCGTCTTTGATTTTTTGTAGTTCTGCTAAAAACTTGGAGTTATATTCTTCACCAAACAATGCTTCACTTTTAAACTCGACATCAACATTTTCGTTCTCATAGTGAGCAAATTCTTCTTTGTTTAGTTCTGCATCTTCTTCGGATACAAATCTATCTTTATCCATTTCATGCCTTTCTGCGGCTAAATCTGATTCTATTTTTCTAGGCTCTTTGATACCATAACATAATACACGTTCATGGTCCACACCTAAATTTACTGCAACGTAAACTTCTAATATTCTATCGTTGACTGGATATTTTAGTACAACGTCTGTACTGCATACTTCACTTGTAAAATTAACACCTTTCAATCTTTGAAATTCCATTGGATTTTCTTGAATAGGTTGTCTATTCCAAGGAGTAGCACTAACAATATTGTACTTAGACAATATTGATTCTAATTTTGCTAAATCATCAGCGGAGCAATCTCTTGCGACTTTAATTTTATAGCCATACTCTTTGCTGAAAGATTCGTTAATGATGTCTTTTAATTCTCTCATAGTATAAACTCCTGTTATGCACTTATTTATCATAAATAGTAAAAGTATGCAGTTTAAACTAAGCAAAAATAATTTCAACAGTTCACGGACTTGGGGAGTTGCCTTAGAAAACCATGTATGTCCACGTCCAGATATGCTAGACAGATTTGACCAAAGTGGTTATGATTTGTGTAAATTAGAACAAGAATATGCAAAAGCAAATTTAGGTTCGCATGATTTTATGCGATACAAAGCATGTATAAAACAAAATTGGTTTACAAGTGAACAAACTCATAAAGGTGTACATATAAATCATTCAGACTTATATGAACGCAAAGGTTATCACGGATATGCACTAGAACAACTTTGTAATTGGGTTCCGGGCAATAATTTATTATGGAAAATGATTAAATTAAAACCTAAGTGGGGAATTGATATGAGTATTGACTATGTGGATGACAATGGACATGTAATGGAATTGTTTCATTATGAATGGGACGATACAGAAATAGATACTGTATTGCATAAAAAAGAAATTATTGAATCTGTTGTTTTAGATAATGATTGGGAAGATGTTGCTAAAACTAAATTACAAAGAAAAGATGAATGGCAACATTTAGATTTTACAGGTCAAAGTGAATGGACAACAAACTTTTTAGGTTTGCCTAAAGAAAGGTTTAAATTAGTCCCTTGGAAAATTTAATTTTCTTTATTGTTGATAATTTTAAGCAATTCATTTCTATCTAACATTTTATTACCACTACTATCACCACTAGTATATTCACCAGCATTGTTATCAAGTCTTGCTTTTTTAATCATCATGTCTATTTGTCTTAGTTTAGAATTTATTTTGCTGTCTTTGGCATCAAGAGCAGTTTTTAACATTTTTGCGGCACTATCAAATATACTACCTGCATCTCTATCACTTACATTCATACCTAAATTCATAAGTTGCTGATAACTGTCTACTGCTTGTTGGGCCAAATCGTCCATATCAACGTCATGGTCTTCTACACCTTGTACGTTTCTTAATGCATGGTCAATTTTTTCAGCAGTACTTAATGCTGTTTCAACTTCTGCTACATCTACTTCAGTAATTTCATTACTTTCGTAAAATACTTCATCGTGATCCGGCATTACTTTTTCTTTCTCAGGCTTTTTTACCTCTTCAATAGGAGGCAAATTAAATTCTTCTTCTAATTTCTTAGTCATAACAGTATTTATACCGTAAAATTATGCTTTCAAAGGTTTACTGAGTTCTTCCCAACTAGTTTCGTAATCTGAATCACCATCTGCATAACCCATAACACCCAATTTTTCATATTCAGGTATTAGTTCGTCATGTAGTAATCCAATTTTTTTAAGATTAGGCATAATTCTACTAAACAATACGTCTTGAAATTGTGTTTGAAATATGTTTTCTTTTTGATATTCATCTGTATATTCTAAATCCATGCCATATTTTTCCCAAACATCATATGCTCTTAATCTATTTCTACTTACTGTACATGCTTCTAAGGCAAATTGTGCCCTATCTAATTTGTCCTCTTCACTTAAAGTAGTTACAAATTCAGTTAGGTAGTTTATTCCAAACGTAACGTGTCTTGCTTCGTCTCTAATAATATATTCTAACATTTGTTTGTACACAGGATCATTAGTTCCTTCTTTTGCGGCATTAAAGGCGGCTAGTGCCAGTCCTTCTATCACTACTTGCATACCAATAAATTTTAAATCCCATCTAGGATCTGTTAATATTTTATCTAGTAATCCTTTTAATGCTCTACCTATGGGCCAACTGCGTTTTAATCTTTGTTGCAAGTACTTGTTAAATGCTTCAACATGTCTTGCTTCGTCGAAAGTTTGCGATGCGGCGTAAAGTTTTGCGTTATAGGTCGGCGCACAACTGGCTAACTGCGATGCTACCAACAATGCTCCTTGCTCTCCATGTAAAAATTGACTTGTTGCCCAACTGTTTAGGTCTTTGAAAAATTCTAATCTAGTTTCTTTATCAAAAGTTTTGAATACTTCATGTTTATCCCATTGTGTATTCTCAAAATCAAACTCTTCATCACTAATACCTGTAAAACTAGGTGTCCAATCTACGTCTGTTTCTACATTCCAATTCAATTGTTTGCCTAATTCATATAATTTTTTAATACGATTATCTTGTACAGTATAATCCCAATTAAATGAACCAGTCAAAGGTGTTTGAAAAATCTCTACAACGTCTGTAGGATCTAAATTAGCCGGAACATCCTCGTCAAACTCAATGACATTCCTTGGAGTTTTTGTATATTGTATTTTCATATTTTTCTTAACGCATTTTGCGTCTTGGTTTTGTTGTACGTTTAGGTTTATTATAAATTTGTTCTTCAGTGATTACTTTAAAGTGTATTCCTTTTGCTTTACACCAGGCATTTGCGGCTTCCCATTTTGCGGCATTTACCTGTGTAGCAAATTTGTCTCCTCTGCCTTTGGCATTTTCTATGATAGTTTGACTTTTTGGTTTTATTTCTATCAGTTCAATTAGTGTTTTACCATTCTTGTCTTGATATTGTACCATAAAGTCAGGCACATAGTTTGTAATCTTTCCTGTAAAAGGATGTCTATATGGAATCTTTACGTTCTCACTTGCCCACTTTAGTATGTTTGGGTGGTTATCGCAGAACCTCATGAATGCAGTTTCCCAACTACTACGAGCAAATGGCATTTTACCGCCAACATACTTGCCTGGATTCTGAACTACATATTGTCCTTGAGAATATCGATTTGACATAACTATCCTTACGGTCTAATTAGGTCTGAGATTTTGCTGAATTTGTTCTGCTTTTCTACACTCAAACCAACTAAATTACCTTTTGGTCTAATTTTATTTAGTGCTTTATAAGTGTTTTCTGCTAATTTTATGCTGTCTTCGTTTAATTCAAAATAAGATATTGGATGAACTCCTTGTATATCTGCTATCTTTATTAGTGCTACTGCTAATGTATTTGCAGTTACTTTATTGAAACCAACTTGTTGTAAACGACCTTTTACCATATCAATTCTGGTTGCATCCATGCCTTGTGCAGAATCTTTATCTAACATTCCTGTTAGTATATCTACACTTGCTTCAGGCAAAGGAAAATTAATTGTGCTGTTTTCTAAAAATTGTACAACCTTATCACGTCTTACTTCGTAACTAGGTTCGTTGCCAAATGTTTCGTATAAACTTTTCATTAACTACCTCCTGCTGTTTTCCAAAAATCGTTGTCTTGATTTGTGCTGAGCCTTGCAGTCTCTTCACTGTTTTGGTCAACAGGAGCAAGAAAACCTAATTCACGTTTTCTTAATGCTGGTTGATTTCTTGTGTCTTTACCAGGATTTTGTTTTACTGGTGAATTTTCGTCCAGTGGTCCGCTACCTCTTAATGCTTTATATTTGTCTTGTGAACCATATGTAACAAATCGTTTCATGTCCTCTTCTGCAATAAAACCATTTACCACAGGATTAATAGAAAAGTTTTCATATGAAATATCCATGTTAATCATTACAGGTTGACTATCAGCATGGTCAAACCCATCAACACTAAAATTTGTTACAATTGGATTAAACAAAGTGTACTTCATGGCTCTTTGAGCATGATAGTAAACAATGTCTATGTGTGATACAAAGTATTTTTCATTTCCTGGTCTGAGGTTGTATCCTTGATTGTTATCTGAATAACCAAGATTAAATCCATAAGTAGGACCATCTTGACTACCTGTTGGTATTATATCAGGAACTACATCATAAGGAATTTTTCTTGGTGTTGCATTGTTATTAACATCAACATCAAATTGACCTAAGGGATTTGAAAATAGATGTGCATACATTCTCATCAATAAAATAACCCAAGCACTATCCACTGTGTCATAAGCCGACAATGAAATAGGCTTATACTCAGCATGAGTAATAGTTACTCGCTTTTTATTGTACTGATTTTTGACATCTGTCTGAATTTCTGCACTTGGTACTTCAGAACTTTTTATTAAAGAACTGAGTACTGTTGGAACTCCTGCTTCTCGCATGTCGGAAATACCGGGAATGTCAATATCACCGTTAAAGTGAAAATTGACATACCCGTTAAATTTCTGCCTTACAGGGTTGTTTACTGGGCTAAAAGGTTTAGCATGGTTAACATC
>MDTG01119496.1_pt1 | contig 10165 bp, 10 predicted proteins | sample 811421 | NCBI WGS metagenome assembly MDTG01 (sample SAMN05326645, study PRJNA326480) | marine metagenome | isolation source: seawater | place: Pacific Ocean: South East | collected 2011 | reverse complement strand
TTTTCAAATTTATTTATAAGGTACCCGCCTATGGTTTCAATATCCTCATCAATCAATGACGAGCCAAATTTCTCATTAAAAGCGTCAAGCGTTAACAATGCGTCTATTATATATTTATTGCTTGATTGTTGTATTATATTTTCTTTAGTAGAGACATCATGTTCATCATCAATTTCTCCGATAATCTCCTCAATAAGATCCTCGAGAGTAACTAAGCCAGAGACATTACTATGCTCATCTATGATAATAGCTATATGATTTCTACTTGCTTTAAAGTCATTCAACAAAACATTTAATCTTTTACTCTCAGGAATAAATGTGGCTGGTCTAATATAATCATGTAAGTCAAAATCATCAGCAGTATTTATTTGGTTTTTCAATAAATCTTTTGCGTGTAATATCCCAATTATTTCATCAAGCTTCTTATTAACGACAGGAAATCTGGAGTGCCCAGAATTTATAACCTTGGTAATGACATCATTGAGTTCTTCATTCACATCAATTGCTATAACGTATGGTCTAGGTATCATAATTTCTCTAACAGGTATTTCAGAAACACTGAATACACCAAGTATCATCTGGAAGGAATCTTGGCTTATAAGATTATTTCTTACAGCATTTTCTAACAGAGAAACTAAATCTTTTTTGTCTTTTGGAGAATCCGCCAAAAGAGCTTTGATTCGATTCAACCAACTATTGTTCTTATCTGCTGACATAAGGGTTGTCGTAATTCATTCGAGAAAGTAATTTTACTTCCGTTTTTTCCATATCAATCTGATTTATTTTTGTCTTATGATCATATCCCTGAATATGTAACATAGAGTGAACAATCATATGAGCCCATCTGAGATTAAGTGAAAGTCCAAATTTTTTTGCCTCATGATTAATTATTTGTGGACATAATACAATTTCTCCAGTCAAAGTATTGTCATTCTCATATGAAAATGTAAGAACATTCGTTGGTTTATCTTTATTCAAATATGTTCGGTTAAGTGTCCTAATTCTTTGATTTCCAACAAATATAATATTAACTTGCGATACAGCTTTTTTTACTAGACCCGAAAGTATCCACTTTTTTAGATTTCTAGTTGAAGGTATATGTTGATTCTTTATATAAGATATATAATTAATTTTTATTTTTTTTTCGCTTTTCATATTCACTGATTATTGATGTAACGATCTTGTGTCTCATAACATCTTTTGGACCAAAATTTACCATATCTATTCCTTTTATATCCAATATAAATTCTAAACAGTCTTTTAGTCCAGATAAAGAGTCTCTTGGTAGATCAATTTGGCTCACATCGCCGGTTACGACTGTAGTGGAACCATAACCTATTCTAGTAAGAAACATTTGCATTTGTGCAATAGTAGTATTTTGTGCTTCATCAAGAATAATAAATGCATCATTAAGTGTCCTTCCTCTCATGTAAGCAAGAGGAGCTATTTCAATTATGTTCTTCTCTAGGAGTTTATTCACATTCTCATACCCTAAACATTCATATAGAGAATCATATAGAGGTTGTAAATAAGGATCTATTTTTTCAGCTAGATCTCCTGGAAGAAAACCAAGTTTCTCTCCTGCCTCAATAGCAGGTCTAACTAAAATTATTTTTTTTACAGATCCTTGCTCAAGTGCATGTACAGCGCATGCAACTGCTAAAAATGTTTTGCCTGTTCCAGCAGCTCCAGTTCCAAAAGTAATTGTATTCTTATTAATAGTTTCAATAAACTTTTTCTGATTAGACGATTTTGGCTTAATAATAATTTTTTTTAAAGATAGTCTGTCTTTACTATCACTATCAGCATTATTCGATAATAGATCTGATGAATTATTCAAATAAAGATGTAGTTGTTTTGGGGTGATGTCTTCGTTCTCAGCAAGGCTATATATCTTCTCTAGGAAACGTGAGGTATGAGCAACATTTACATTTTCGCCAGTAACTTTGAAAGAATTACCTCTATTTGATATTTCAACTTCAAAAAATTTTTCAATCTGTCTTATGTTTTTATCAAGTAAACCGCACAAATTAATCAATCTGTCGTTATCAATGGGCTCCAGCTTAATTAGTTGATTGATATTTTTTTTATTAGATTTCATATCAGTTTATAAAACGCCATATAGAGAACTCCTATTTGCTCTTGATATGTGAAGATTAACACATTTACCTATGAATTCATCACTACCTTTAAAATGGACTAATTTATTAGTCAGAGTTTTTCCGTAGTATTCATCACTATTTTTTTTTGATACTCCTTCAACTAAAACCTCTTGATGAGTATTTACTAACCTAGAAAGATATATCTCGGAATTACGCCTTATCAAATTTTGTACTTTTAAAAGTCTCAACTTTTTTTCTTCCATAGAGATGTCATCTTTTTCATAAGATGCTGGTGTACCTGGTCTTTTGCTATAAATAAAGCTGTATCCATCATCAAACCCAATATCATCAATGAGTTTAAGTGTTTCCTCAAAATGATCTTCTGTCTCTCCAGGATATCCAATTATGAAATCGGATGTGATACTAATGCCCTCTCTTATAGAACGAACTTTTCTTATTAATTGTTTATATTCTAAACTTGTATGTTTTCGTTTCATTTTTGAGAGAATGAAGTCAGACCCAGATTGAACTGGTAAATGAAGGTTACTTCCCAATTTCTTATTTTTATATTCTTGAATTAAATCATCAGTAAAGTCAATTGGATGTGATGTTGTGTGCCTGATCCTTTCAAGCCCCTCAATTTTGGATATATATCTAATAAGATCTGCAAACAGAACTGGCTTATTATCTTTAACTCTAAATCCCCTGTATGCATTTACATTTTGTCCTAGCAAGATAACTTCTCTGACTCCATTGGATACTAGACTAGAAACTTCATAAATTATCTCATCGAGCGATCGACTTACTTCTTCCCCACGTGTGTACGGAACAACACAAAATGTACAGTATTTGCTACAACCTTCCATTATGGAGACATATGCAGAAACTTTTGAACTTGTACTTTGAGGTAAAAAATCAAATTTTTCTATCAGTGGAAATTCTACATCGATGGACTTTGCTTTAGTAGTATGCATTTCATTAATCATTTTAGGAAGACGATGTAATGTTTGTGGCCCAAATACAAAATCGACCTGAGGAGCTCTTGATTTGATATTGTCTCCTTCTTGTGTAGCAACACATCCTCCAACGGCAATTAAAGTGTCAGGTTTTGATTCCTTGATTTTGCGCCATCTGCCTAATTCGGAAAAAACTTTTTCTTGTGCTTTTTCTCTTATTGAACATGTGTTGAGTATTAGTAAATCAGCATCTAGTGGATTGTCACTTGCGCTCATATTGAAATGATGTATGAGTAGATCTGATATCTTATCAGAGTCATACTCATTCATTTGACAGCCTTGTGTTTGGATATAATACTTTTTATTTTCTATCATTTATTAAAAAGGAATATCTTCGTCCTTAATGATATCTTGATTGGAAAAATCATTAGTCTCTTGATTTTTTTGAGGATTAAAATTATCAGACACATCAGACTTACTACCTACGAATGTAAAATTATCAGAAATAATATCTGTTGAATATTTTTCAATACCGTCTTTATCTTGCCATTTACGAGATTGAATTCTACCTTCTATGTATAACTGTTGACCTTTTTTTACATATTGACCTATGGTCTCTGCGGGTTTATTAAAAAAAACTACCCGATGCCATTCAGTTTTATCTTCATAATTTCCTGATTCTTGATTTTTGAATTTTCTGTTTGTCGCGAGTGACAAATTTACAACGGCATTTCCACTAGGCATAAATTTAACTTCAGGATCATTTCCAACTCTGCCCAATAATATCACTTTATTTACCGACAATGTCTACTCCTTTGTAGTTAATATTCAGACAATTCTTGTCCACACAACTGATATTACAGTAGTAAAAAAGAAAATACCACTTAATACATATCAGGCATATAAAAAATGTTATTATTCCAAGGTGGAAAAATATATCAAAATCAAGGGTGCCAGAACTCATAATCTCAAAAATATTGACCTGGAGCTTCCAAAAAATAACTTAATAACGATTACTGGTCTTTCAGGATCAGGAAAATCGTCTCTTGCTTTCGATACTATTTTTGCTGAAGGGCAGAGAAGATATGTTGAATCTTTATCTGCTTACGCTAGACAATTTCTCTCAATGGTAGATAAGCCTGATGTTGATAAAATAGAGGGCCTTTCTCCGGCTATTTCTATAGAACAAAAATCTACATCTCATAATCCTAGGTCTACAGTTGGAACAGTGACTGAGATATATGACTATTTAAGACTTCTCTTTGCAAGGGTAGGAACACCTAAGTGTCCTGAACATGCCGTAAGCTTGGACGCCATGTCGACTTCAGAAATGTATGAAAAATTAATAAAAAAAAATAAAAATAAAATAGCCTTAATATTGTCTCCCATCGTAAGAAATCAGAAAGGTGAACATGTAAAGCTTTTACAAAATTATTCTCAACAAGGCTTTAGTAGAGTTAGATTAAATAATGAAATGCATAAAATTAGTGATATTTCAAAACATATGCTGGGACATGTGATTGATCCTAAGAAAAAAAATAACATTGAAATTATAGTTGATAGAGTAGAAATAAACGAAGAGAATAAATTGAGAATAATAGAATCGCTTAATGCCTCATCTGAAATTTCTGAAGGTTTGATTTATGTTCAAACTGATGATAACAAAAACGATCAAATATTTTCAACTAAATTTGCATGTCCATATTGCGGTTATTCTATATCTAAACTTGAACCAAAGTTATTTTCTTTTAATTCTCCATCTGGTGCATGTGATCGATGTGACGGACTAGGTGTTGATGAATTTTTCGATGAGAAAAAGATTGTTCAGAATAAAGAGCTAAGCCTTGCTGATGGAGCCATAGCAGGATGGGATTCAAGAAATTCACTTTATCATTCATTGCTAATATCTTTAACTGAACACTATGGTGTAGACATAAATGAAAAGTTTTATAAGTTGGACAGTAAATTTAGAGACATACTCTTTTATGGATCTGATCAAAATGAAAGTATTAATTTCACACAAACTAAATTGGATAAAAAATCAAAAAAATTAAAAAAGATCACAGAAACAAATCATTGGGAAGGTATCTGCAATATCTTTGAGAGAAATTATAATAAAGCTTTTAGATATAGTATAAAAAGATATTATGAAAGATTTCTAACAGAGAGTGACTGTAGAGCATGTGATGGAGAGAGATTAAATATATCCTCAAGAAATGTTTTTGTGAGCGATATGTCCATCAATCAAATTACTAACTTAAATGTTGAAGAAGCACTTAAATTTTTTGATAAACTTAAATTAGATAACATGAAAATGAAGATCGCTGAGCGAATAATTATTGAAATTAAGTCGAGGTTAAATTTTTTAAATAATGTTGGTCTAAAATACCTCACACTCTCAAGGAGTGCAGAAACATTATCTGGAGGAGAAGCGCAAAGAATTAGATTAGCTAGTCAAATTGGATCAGGCTTGACTGGTGTTATGTATGTTTTAGATGAACCGTCAATTGGATTGCATCAGCGAGACAATGACAAACTGCTTCATACGCTCAGGAACCTGAGAGATTTAGGAAATACAGTCATAGTTGTCGAACATGATGAAGAAACAGTAATGACATCTGATTATATTGTTGATATTGGACCGGATGCAGGAGTAAATGGCGGCCAAGTAGTCTATTCAGGTGAGCCTGGGAATATTAAAAGCGTATCTTCACATACTTCAGATTTCATTTCAGGAAGAAACAAAATTGAAGTGCCAAAAAAAAGACTTAAACCTAACGGTGAATGGCTCACAATAAACAAGGCAAACGCCAACAATTTAGATAATATAGACACAAGAATACCCATTGGGCTTCTTACATGTATAACCGGCGTATCAGGATCTGGGAAATCATCATTAATCAACAATGTCTTGTATACATCAATTGTAAATAAGTTATTAGAAAATAACGAAGGTTTTGTAAATTGTAAGGGAATTGATGGAATTGAACATATCGATAAAATAATAGACATAGACCAAAGTCCTATAGGTAGAACGCCAAGATCTAATCCTGTAACGTACACCGGAATATTTTCACTTATACGTGAAGAGTTTGCAAAAAAACCTGAGTCAAAATCAAGAGGCTATTTACCTGGAAGATTTAGTTTTAATGTAAAAGGAAAGAATAATGGAGTATGTCATTATTGTGATGGGCAAGGACAAATAAAAGTAGAAATGCACTTTTTATCTGATGTATATGTAAAATGTGAAAAATGTGATGGGCAAAGGTATAACAATGAAACTCTTGAGATAAAACTTAATGAAAAAAATATTGGAAATGTGTTAGATATGACTGTTGATGAAGCACTAATATTTTTCAAAAATTATCCAAGAATTTATAAGAAGTTAGTTATTCTCTCAGATGTTGGTCTTGGCTATATCAAACTAGGCCAAAGTGCGATTACACTATCTGGTGGAGAAGCTCAAAGAATAAAGCTTGCAAAAGAATTAATTAGACCTGATACAGGTCATACGCTTTATGTTCTTGATGAGCCCACAACTGGACTTCATAGCTATGATGTAAAGAATTTACTAATTGTTCTAAATCGATTAAAGTCAAAAGGTAATACGCTTATTATTATAGAACATAATCTTGATGTTATTAAAACTGCAGATTGGATAATAGATCTTGGTCCAGAGGGGGGTAATGGTGGTGGAAAAATAATTGGCTCAGGAACACCTGAGCAATTAACTAAAATAAAAAAATCGCATACGGGAAAATATCTTAAATCAAAAATACAGAACTAGTCTGAGAGCAGCACGTATGCAACTGGCGAGGCATCCCCAAGCTTATGACCTTTTTTCAATATTCTAAGATATCCTCCAGGTCTACTTTTAAATCTTGGGCCAAGTACCTCAAAAAGTTTTTTAACTGTTTTTTTATCTCCTATTCTTGAATATGCCAATCTTCTTCTCATTAATGTATCATTCTTCGCGAGCGTTATAAGAGGCTCGGCAGTTCTGCGTAGTTCCTTTGCTTTCGCTAATGATGTTTCAATATGCTCGTGATCAAATAATGAAATAGCCATATTTTTAAACATAGCTTTCCTGTGAGATGAATTTCGATTAAGCTGTCTACCTGATTTTTTGTGTCTCATTATCTTTTATCTATGTTTTTTGGTGGCCAATCCTCAATCGTTTGGCCTAAAGTTAGGCTATGTGTTGAAAGTACATCTTTAATTTCAGTAAGTGACTTTTTACCAAGATTAGGGGTTTTTAAAAGTTCATTTTCACTTCTTTGAACTAAATCTCCAATATAATGTATATTTTCTGCCTTCAAACAATTCGCAGATCTTACTGTAAGCTCTAGATCATCAACTGGTCTCAGTAAAACTGGATCTATATGGTTTTCATCAACTTCATCATGCGTATCATCTTTGACTTCTAAATGACTGAAAACTTCTAATTGCTCACGTAGAATTTTTCCAGCTGTTCTTATTGCGTCCTCGGGATCTATTGTTTCATTAGTTTCAAGCTCGATAATAAGTTTATCTAAATCAGCTTTTTGCTTAACCCTTGCGTTATCGACACTATAAGAAACTTTTTCAACTGGCGTAAAGGAAGCATCAACCTGCATTTTTCCTATACCAAGGTCTTCTAATTCGTTAAATTTTCTCTTTACAGCTGGTTGATACCCCTTTCCTTGGGATATAGTCAAATTTATGACAAGCTCGGTTTCGTCATTAGTTATATTTGCTATGCAAAAATTTGGGTTCTTAATTTCTAGATTTGGATGATCCTCTATATCTGAGGCTACAACTGGTCCTTTACCCTTTTTCTTCAGCACTACTTCTATTTTATCCTTCTCGTGTAACACTAAGGCTAATTTCTTTATATTTAGGATAATCTCAAGAACGTCTTCTTGTACACCATCTATCGTACTATATTCATGAAGTATATTATCTATGGATACTTCCGTGACTGCGCTTCCTGGCATTGATGATAATAAAACTCTTCTTAGCGCATTACCAAGTGTGTGTCCGAATCCTCTTTCTAAAGGTTGAATTACAATTTTTGATTTTGATTCTGATATCATCTCAATATCAACTAAGTTAGGTTTTAAAAATGTTATAGTCTTCATGTGTTACCTGCTATTTTGAATATAATTCTACAATTAATGATTCGTTAATTTCTTTTGGAAGCTCAGATCTTTCTGGGGTTCTTAAGTAAGTTGCTGTGAGATTTTTAGAATCAACATCTATCCAGTCGCTAGCATTACGCGTCTCTGAAACAGATAGTGCAAATTGGATTCTAGATTGATTTTTGCTCTTGTCTCTAATAGAAATTTTATCTGTTGCTTGAACCTGATATGACGGTATATTTATAATTTTTCCATTTATCTCAACGTTTTTATGATTAACTAGTTGTCTGGATTCTGCTCTAGTTGATCCGAATCCAGATCTATATACGATATTATCAAGTCTTGACTCTAGGAACGTTAATAAATTTTCCCCAGTTGAACCTTTTTTACTTGCAGATTTTTTATAGTAATTTCTGAATTGTTTTTCTAATATCCCATATAACCTTTTTACTTTTTGTTTCTCTCTAAGCTGAAGCGCATAATCAGACAATTTTTCTCTTCGCTCACCTACGATTCCAGGCTTACGATCAATATTACATTTGGTATCTAATGCTCTAGAACCAGATTTAAGATAGAGATCCGTCCCTTCACGTCTCATAAGTTTACATTTAGAACCTGTATACTTTGCCATTACACTCTCCTCTTTTTGGGTGGCCTACAACCATTATGAGGCAATGGAGTAATATCCTTGATATTAGTAATTTTGTAACCAACACTATTGAGTGCGCGTACTGCTGAATCTCTTCCAGGCCCTGGTCCCTTAACTAAAACTTCTAAGCTTTTTACTCCAAACTCTGTCGCCTTTTGACCAGCCTTTTCAGCAGCAATTTGTGCTGCAAAAGGTGTGCTTTTTCTTGAACCTCTAAAACCAGATCCGCCTGAAGTCGCCCAAGCAAGTGTGTTACCTTGTTTATCTGTGATTGTTACAATAGTGTTGTTGAAAGAGGCGTTAATGTGCGCTACTCCCTCGTTAACAATCCTTTTAGTTTTTTTCTTTTTTGTCTTATTTACCATATTACTTCGATTTTAATAATTTTCTTGGCCCTTTCCTTGTTCTGCTATTATTCTTAGTCTTCTGTCCTCTTAAAGGCAATCCTTTTCTATGTCTAATCCCCCTGTAGGAGCCAATATCCATTAATCTTTTTACGTTTACTGAATTTTCTCTTCTTAAATCACCCTCAAGCTGATACTCTTCAATGAATTGTCTTATAGTTTCAAGTTCTTTTTCTTCTAAATCTTTTACTTTTTTGTTGGAATCTATTCCAACCTTCTCACAAATAAATCTGGCTCTTGTATTACCTATGCCATATACAGAAGTTAGAGCTATCCATATATGCTTATTATTTGGTAAATTTATTCCTGCTATTCTTGCCATATCTGTCTCTGAGCGTAAATTCTATATTTCATTTGTCTTTAATACAACTATTATATTATCCCTGTCTTTGCTTATGACGAGGGTCCTTGCAAATAACCCTAACAACGCGATTTCTTCTAATAATTCTACAATTCCTACACATTTTCTTTACTGATGCCCTTACTTTCATCTCATACCTCCACCTATTCCTTTAAGATTTGCTTTTTTCATCATCCCCTCATATTGCTGAGACAAAAGATGTGATTGCACTTGTGCCATTAAGTCCATGACTACAACAACAACAATTAATAAAGAAGTACCTCCAAAATAAAAAGGCACATTAAAGTATAATATTAAAAATTCTGGTAAAAGACACACTGCGGTAATATAAATTGCGCCAACAGTTGTAAGTTTAGTAGTAATTCCATCTATGTATTTTGCTGTTTGTTCACCTGGTCTAATACCTGGAATAAATGCGCCTGATTTTTTTAAATTATCCGCAGTTTCTCTAGGATTAAAAACGAGGGCAGTGTAAAAAAAACAAAAGAATATAATCGCCAGAGCATACAGCATTATGTATGGTGGCTGTCCAGGAGATAGCGTCATTGCTATTTTTTGAACAATACTATCAGG
>MDTG01068606.1_pt1 | contig 10165 bp, 13 predicted proteins | sample 811421 | NCBI WGS metagenome assembly MDTG01 (sample SAMN05326645, study PRJNA326480) | marine metagenome | isolation source: seawater | place: Pacific Ocean: South East | collected 2011 | reverse complement strand
TCATGCAGGTTTTATGAGATTGAGGAAGTAGTTGTGAAAGTGAATCATCATTCAAAAGATGATTTTGTATTATATGTTGTGTTTTACAGAACCAAACTTTTGTTATTTTTGTTAACAAAGAGCCCTTATTTAATATTTCATCATCAAAAACAAAATCAAATGCTGATATTTTATTTGATGTTTTGATCAAAAGTGTATCATTAGTAAAATCATACATTTCCCTTATCTTCCCAGAGAACAATGGCTTATTCTCTAGGAAGAAATTATCAGTTTGGGCCATTAATTGCCTAGCTCTTTAAGATATTTAGAAAATCTATCTTTATTAGTAGCAAACTTTTTTTCAGCATCAGCTGCAAAATCACTAGCGGCAGATAAATTGGACATATCGTCACCAACTGCTATTACTCCAACCATCCCTAGAATGTAATGTGGTGTACATTTATATCCATAAACCCCTTCTTTTGTAAAAGTAATTTTTATTTCTTCATTAATTTTTCCATCCCATTGTAATGATTGATCAGGGCTCATCTCATTTATGGAAGCTGTATTATGGCCAGGATTAGTCGCCTTCCAAGTAACTGTATCTCCTGCATTTATTTTTAACACTGGTGGTTCAAAAACCATCATTTGTCCGTTTGATGAACTCAACATCTTTATTGTGTGATCAGCTGCGTATGAAGGTAGACTTATCACAAGCACACTTAGCACGAGTATCTTTCTTAATTTTTCCATGATTTCTCCTTGTAAATTCCTTATTAATTTAACTAGTATATTTTATCATAAAAAAATAATTTTAATTAAGCTAATGAATGACTTATACTGGCTTCAACCACCGAAATATAAATGAAAGATTTTAAAATAGCTCCATCAATTTTATCTGCAGATTTCGCCAATCTTGGTCAAGATGTCACAGATGTCCTAGATGCAGGTGCAGATTTTGTACATTTTGATGTAATGGATAACCATTACGTCCCAAATTTAACAATAGGACCTTTGGTATGTGAATCACTCAGAAATTTTGGTATCGAGGCGGTTATTGATGTACACCTGATGATAACGCCCGTAGATGACATTATTCCTCAATTTGCTAAAGCAGGAGCGAATTATATTACGTTTCACCCAGAAGCAACGAATCATGTTGACAGAACAATCAAACTTATAAGAGATAGTGGTTGTATGCCAGGCATTGTTCTTAACCCAGCTACAAATGCCTCAGTTCTTGAATATTGCCTTGATCAGATTGACATGGTCCTTCTTATGTCAGTGAATCCTGGTTTTGGAGGACAAAAATTCATTGAGTCAACGTATGATAAAATTGTTGAAGTCAAAGAGATGATTGATGCTGTTAACCCAAATATTAGGCTCGAAGTGGATGGAGGGATAAATTTAGATAATATTGGTAAAGTTGCTGAATGCGGTGTCGATACCTTTGTTGCAGGATCTGCTATCTTTAACTCGCAAAATTATAAAAAAACAATTTCTCAAATGCGAGAAATCATTTCTAAATCCTAAAAAAAATCTATGGACTTCTCTGATTTTTCAAATAAAGTCCAAGAGGGCTTCACACTTATTCCCATTATAAAAGAGCTAGATAGAACTAATAGTGAAGCGATTGATATTTATGCTGAGTATTTTGACGAAAAAAAGTCCTTTTTTTTTGAATCATTAGAGGGAGATAAAAATTGGAGTCGATATACGATAATCGGATGTTCATCAGGAGACTATATCGAAATATTTGGAAATAATATAAAAAGATATGAAAATTATGTCTTAGGTAGTGAATTTAATCATGAAGATCCTGTTACATGGTTAGAAAAATATTTCTCATCATATAAAGTATTTATAGCAAAAAATTTACCGTCATTTTGTGGAGGATTCGTAGGACATTTCTCTTTTGAGTCTGTTTGTTTTTTTGAAGAGAGTGTAGTTAGAAAGAAACAAACCAACGATATAAACGCACCTGATATTTCTCTAATAATTTGTAAAGAATTTATAGTTTTTGACAAAGTAAATAATAAAATATTCATTGTAGTATTTTCTAGTAACTCTGAGTCAGCATATGAGGAAAGCCAAAAAAAAATAACTTACTACGAGTCCCTAATCAGAAAAGATTTCATAAAAAAAGAAACTCTTAAACATACTAAAGACATGATTATTAAAAATGATTTTGAAAAAAATGATTTTTTAAAAGCTGTAAGTGACATCAAGAAATATATTAGCTCAGGTGATGTGATGCAGGTTGTTCTATCACAAAGGATGACTATTGATTTCGATGAGAACCCGATTGATTTTTACAGAGAACTTAGAAAGATCAATCCTTCACCTTATATGTATTATCTCAACATGGGCGATTATACAGTTGTAGGCTCCTCACCAGAGATACTTGCCAGATTAGAAAATAGTAAAGTTACTGTGAGACCAATTGCCGGTACTCGTCCCAGGAGTGATAATCAGGCAGAGGATAAAAGATATGAGACTGATTTAATCAATGACAAAAAAGAATTAGCTGAGCATTTAATGTTAATTGATTTAGGGAGAAATGATATAGGAAGGATCTGTCAGACTGGCACTGTAGACTTAACAGATCAAATGATCATAGAAAAATATTCGCATGTCATGCACATTGTTTCTAATGTTGAAGGAAAAATACAGCCCGAACTCTCAATGTTTGACGTACTTAAAGCAACATTCCCCGCAGGAACTGTATCAGGCGCACCAAAAATAAGAGCATTGCAAATTATTTTCGAACTTGAGAACATAAATAGAGGTATTTATGCTGGAGCAATTGGCTATTTGGGCTGGAATGGTAATATGGACACTGCTATTGCAATAAGAACATGTGTTATTAAATCTAAAAAATTATACATTCAATGTGGAGCAGGAATAGTATATGATTCAGTTCCAGAAAATGAATGGGACGAGACAATTAATAAAGGTAAAGCCATCATAAAGGCTTTGGAAAAATTGAGAGGATGTGAATGATTTTAATGATCGATAATTATGATTCTTTTACATTTAATATTGTTCAGTACTTGGGTGAACTAGGAGCTGAGGTAGTTGTAAAAAGAAATGATAAAATTAGTTTAGATGAAATAGATAAACTTAATCCAAAAAAGATTGTTATATCACCAGGTCCTTGTACCCCTAATGAGGCTGGAATATCATTAGAGGTAGTAAAACAATATTATAAAAAAGTACCTATACTAGGAGTTTGTCTGGGTCATCAAACTATTGGCCAAGCTTTTGGAGGTAAAATTATACCTGCTAAAAAAATTATGCATGGAAAAACATCAAAGATAATCCATGATGGAGACTACTTATTTAGTGATATCCCTCAAAAATTTACTGCGACTAGGTATCATTCTCTTGTTATTGAGCAGAGTTCATTTCCTGACTCACTAGTGATTACAGCATCTACAGATGATGATAATACTTCTTCTGAAATCATGGGGATAAAACATAAAGACTATAATTTATTTGGAGTGCAATTTCATCCCGAATCAATATTAACAGATTCTGGCCATAAACTATTGCAAAACTTTTTAGATGTATAATTTTGATAAAATATTAGATGATTTAAGATCTGGGCATGATTTGTCAATTAAACATGCATCTTATGTATCTGAAAAAATGTTTGAGGGAACTCTTACAGATGAACAGATTAAAGATATATTATTGGGTCTAAATAATAAGGGAGTCTCAATAGATGAATTAGTGGGGTTTGCTAAATCTATGAGAGAAATATCTTCGAAGGTAGAAATTGACGATAAAATTATTGATAGCTGTGGAACTGGCGGCGATGGAATGAACACATTTAATATTTCAACATGCTCTTCTTTCATTGCAGCAGCATGTGGAGTAAAAGTAGCAAAACATGGAAACAAAGCAATAACTAGCTCTTCAGGAAGTGCAGACTTGTTACATGATGCAGGGGCAAAAATAGACCTCAACTCCGCACAAGTAAAGAAATGTATCGAAACTATAAATTTTGGGTTTATGTTTGCCCCACTTCATCACAAGGCAATGAAAAATGTAGCTAGTAGCAGGAAAAGCCTGTCTCCTCATAAAACTATATTTAATATGTTGGGGCCAATAACAAACCCAGCAAACGCTAGAATTCAACTAATTGGAGTTTATGACAGAACTGTAATGAATTTAGTAGCAAATGCATTATTAAAGTTAGGCACAAGTAAAGCAATTATTTTAAATTCAAGAGATGGCTTAGATGAGGCCAGTATATATGCCAAAACAGATATTTTAGAAATCAAGGATAATCAGATCACAAGTTATTGTATTGACGCACATGAATATGGAATTAAAGGTGGAGACCCTGAAAGTATAAAGACTAGCGAAAACAGATCTAGCTTAGAAATAATTTTTAGTATATTGAATAATGAGGAATCTGACGCCAAAGAGATAGCTATTCTGAACGCAGCTCTTTTAGTCATGCTGTATAAGGAAACAACTCTACAGGATGCTATTGGAGAGTGTAGACATTCCTTAGAAAGTTTCTTCACTAGAGATAAATTTAATCAATATATAGATTTTACAAATCAGATCTAATTATGTTAGAAGAAATAATTAAAAATAAATTGAAAGAGGTTGAATATTTAAAAAAAAATATAGATATTGATTCTATTGATTCCAGTACAAAGATTAACCCTTTTTATAAAAAAATATTAGCAAACCAAAATATAAAAAAAAATTCCATCATAGCTGAGATTAAAAGAAGATCTCCCAGTAAAGGAATGTTAGTAGATAATTTAAATGTATCTGAAACAGCAATTTCATATGAATCAGGTGGAGCAACATGTGTCTCAGTTTTGACAGAAAAAGACTACTTCAGTGGATCTAGAAGTGATCTACTCATAACAAAAAAAGTAATTAATATTCCAGTTCTTAGAAAAGATTTTATATTGGACCCTATCCAATTATATGAGAGTAAAATGCTAGGTGCAGACTGCATTCTTTTAATCGTTTCTGCATTAACTAAAGATATGTTTATAGAATTATTCCATTTAGCAAACTCACTCAATCTAGATGTATTAGTAGAGGTCCATGATCGAAAAGAACTTGATTTTGCCTTATCTTGCAAAGCTAAACTTATAGGTATTAATAATAGAAATCTTAAAACATTTGATGTCGATATAAATACAAGTATTGAATTGTCGAAAAGCATAAAAGATCCTGATGTAGCTATTGTCAGTGAGAGTGGTATCAATAGCAAAGAGGAGATTATAAAATTGAATGCGTCTGGGATCTACTCATTCCTTATTGGCGAGTATTTGGTAAAGTCTAAGGATATAAATACATCACTGGGAGAACTTATTCATGAGAACTAACCTAGGTTTAAGACATCTCGCTCTTAAAGTGAAAAAATTTGATGAATGTTTATTTTTTTATACGAAGATTCTAGGGATGAGTATTGACTGGAAGCCCGATGATGAGAATGTTTATCTAACGAACGGAAAAGACAACTTAGCATTACACTATGACAGCAATGTGACTGATAACTCTAATGACACGAGATTAGATCATTTTGGTATCTTTGTTAAGAATAAAGAGGATATTGATCTTTATTTGAAACATATGCTTGAACATAAAGTGAAAATTCATAAAGACAAGAAAATACACAGAGATGACTCCGTTAGTTTCTATGTGGAGGACCCAGATGGCAATGTTATGCAAATATTGTGGCATCCAACATTAAGCAATGAATAGTATTCTTACTAACACCAGTCAATCATTAATTATAAACTCTTATTATGGTTTTTCTTGTAACAAAAAAAATAGAGTAAATATTAATAATGAAATTGAATCTAAATTTAATAAAAATTATTTAATGGATATTGTTAGAAGCATCTCAAAAAGTTTGGATACAACTATTCTGAACACCTCTAGTCATGTATTTGAACCATCAGGCACTAGTGTTACTTCAATAATAGAATCTAACGAGCTAAAGACGGGATTTTCTGGGGTAGCCCATTTAAATGAGAGCCATATAAGTTTTCACTCATATTATGAGAACAGTATTGATGATATCGTGATTTTAAGACTTGAGCTTCATGTCTCGTCTTGCTGTAGAAAAAATGTTTTTTTTCTATTAGAGGATCTATACAATAATAATTTGTATGAAACTTATGATGCATTAACAATTGATTTCTTTCATAGAGGTATCAACCTAGAAAAAAATCATAACGATGATAGGTTGCTTTTGACTTATCTAGAAAAGAAATCTAATAGTTTTGAAATAACGCCATTAAATTCATCGAATAATTTTAGTTCTTATAAATTAATTAAACATAAGGATCAAATTTCTGAAGAGAATCTAAAACGTCATTTATACTTGGATTTGAATTAGATATAAAAGCTAAATTTTTTCATTATATCAGCAGTAAACGACATAAGCTTTTTTGTTTTATCATCAAGAGTGGACGAACCTTTTTCTCTCGCAGTATTTTTATGTTTTGTCTCATCTAATTTGATCTTACTTAATATTTTCTTACTCTTTTTATCAGAATCTGGAAGCTTTTGCGCATATTCATCCAAATGTTTTTCAACCTGACTCTCTGTCTCATAAATGAATCCAAGCGCTTTATCTTTATCTAATGTTCCAACGTAGGCGCCTAATGCAAAAGATGTTAGATACCACAGTGGATTTAAATAACTTGTGTGCCCAGATAACTCTTCCAAACGAGAATTACATAATTCTAAATGCTCTCTCTCTTCATCGCACATTTTTAATATGTCTCTTTCTAATATATTATCTTCACTTGTAAGTGCTTGGCCTCTATATAGTCCCTGAGCACAAATCTCTCCCATATGATTGACCCTCATAACCCTCTCGGATTGTTTTCTGTCATCATCATTCAGTTCTATATCGCGATCATTGGTTACTTTTTGCTCAAATAGGATATTTAAAGCATAATCTACTTCTTTGATGAGATTGTCTAATTTAGGCATATAATTACACTCCATTTCTTATATTCCAAAATAATTACTTGTATAGACTTACTTATATGAGTAAAATCTCTATCCGTGAGTATAAATGATAGCAACAAAGATTGGTATATAATTGACGCAACAGACGTTGTTTTGGGTCGCCTGGCATCAAAAGTAGCTCATATGCTAAAAGGTAAGCATAAGCCGCAATACCAACCCCATACAGATGAGGGAGACTATATTATAGTAATTAACGCAAAAAAAATTAAAGTAACTGGTAACAAGTTGTCTGATAAGATTTATCACAAACACACTGGCTATATAGGTAATTTGAAATCTACTCCGCTAGAAAAAATGTTAGAAAAAAAACCTAATTTTGTGATTAAGAATGCTGTGAAGGGTATGCTGCCTAAAAATCCACTTGGAAGATCAATGATAAAGAAGCTTAAAGTTTATGATAATGAGCATCATGGTCATGGAGCTCAAAAGCCCACTACACTAGAGGTATGATGAATGCATAAAACATACGGAACAGGAAGAAGAAAAACATCAAGCGCCAGAGTATATTTATATAGCGGGACAGGCGAAATAAAAATAAATTCACAAACAGTAGATGATTTTACTAAATCCGCAACACTAACAGCTAATTTACTAGCTCCACTAACAAAAACTCAAATGCAAGATAAAGTTAATTTGAATATATCAGTTGTTGGAGGCGGTAAGAGCGGACAAGTGGGCGCAATCGTTCACGGCCTTACTAGAGCCCTTGTAAAATATCAAAATGATTTGCTCCCAACTCTTAAGAGGGAGGGGTTTGTAACCCGTGATGATCGTAAAGTTGAGAGAAAGAAAGTAGGACTTAGAAAAGCAAGAAAGGCTACACAGTTTTCTAAACGATAGGTTCAGATACCTCTACTCCATTATTGCTAGCACTTAATAGGATATTTGCATGGTCAATCGCAAATATACCATTTGAAACAACCCCAGGAATATCGTTTAGTGTCTTTTCTAAATTTAAGGGTTCCACAATATTCAAATTATGAACATCTAGAATAATATTATTATTATCTGTTATGAACTCTTGCCTCAAAATAGGCCTTCCTCCCATCTTAACAAGCTCTCTAGCAACCGAGCTCCTTGCTAATGGGATTACCTCTAAAGGCAGCGGAAACTTTCCTAATATATCTACCTTTTTGGATTCATCTACAATACATATAAATTCATCTGAATTATGAGCAAGTATTTTTTCCTGCGTCAGAGCTCCGCCACCACCTTTTATCATTTGTAGATACTTATTAATCTCATCAGCCCCGTCAATGTATTTTGTTAGACTTCCAATATTATTCAGCTCGTTTACTTCAAAACCATTCTTGTTGAGAAGTTTCGTCGAATTTGCTGAACTTGATACTATATTTTGTATTTTATTCTTTACCTTTGGCAATAAATCTATAAGTATATTTATTGTAGTCCCTGATCCTATCCCTAAAATTTCACCATTATTTATATACTCTAGGACGGCTTCGGCTACTTTATGTTTCTTTGTATTTTGGTCCATTTTGAAAAAATATTATTTTTATAGTATACACTATAAGATTAAAGGTCATGAACGATAACTATACTAAAAACTGTTTTAATAAAATCTTAAAGGCGGAATCTGTTTATGATGTTGCTATAAAGAGCCCAACTCAGTATGCACCTAAGCTATCTGGAAAGTTGGACAACAAAATTTTTATCAAAAGAGAGGATCTGCAGCCTGTATTTTCTTTCAAATTAAGAGGTGCGTATAATAAAATTTCCAAATTGAATAATGTCACACATATTGTTGCTGCATCTGCTGGAAATCATGCTCAAGGTGTAGCTATGACGTGCATGAAGCTTAAATTACAGTCATCAATAGTGATGCCTTCTACAACACCATCGATCAAAGTTAATGCTGTTAAGAAGCTAGGTTCAAGGGTAATCCTTCACGGTGACACGTATGATGATGCGTATAAATATGCAAATGACTATGCTATCAAAAACAAATATGAGTTTGTTCATCCTTATGATGATTTAGATGTAATTGCAGGGCAAGGCACGATCGGCATAGAATTATTAGATCAAATGACACAGCACCCTGATTATGTTTTTATTCCTGTAGGTGGAGGAGGATTACTAGCGGGCATAAGCGTGTATCTAAAGACAATTAATCCAAAGATAAAGATCATTGCGGTAGAGGCTGAGGATTCTGCTTGTTTCAATTTAGCGTATAAAAATGGTAAACCCACTGCGCTTAAGCATGTTGGCATATTTGCCGATGGTGTTGCAGTAAAGAAAATTGGAACTAAAACATTCAAATTAACAAAAAATTTAGTTGATTATTCATTAACGGTCTCAACAGATGAAATTTGCTCTAGTATCAAAGATCTATATGATGAAACACGCGTTATTGCAGAGCCTGCAGGAGCGTTATCGTTAGCTGGAGCAAAAAAATATCTCCAGACACACAAAATAATGGGCAAGAATATAGCTACTATCTTGTGTGGCGCAAATATGAACTTCGATCGGCTAAGACACATCTCTGAAAGAGCTGATATTGGAGAAAGTAGCGAAGTAATATTAGGTGTTACAATTGATGAAAAACCAGGGAGTTTTAAAAAATTCTGTTCTATTATTGGCAAAAGATCTATTACAGAATTTAATTATCGATATTCTGATAATACAGACGCACAGGTATTTGTTGGAATAAGAACTACAAAAGGTATCTCAGAAAGAAAAGGGATTATCGCTAAACTCAAAAAAGCTAAATATAAATGTTATGATCTAACGAATAACGAGATGGCAAAACTACATATTCGTTATATGGTCGGTGGTACAAGTGCAAATGCAGTTAATGAGAGGATATATCGATTTATGTTTCCTGAGAAACCTGGCGAATTATTGAATTTTTTAAACGATATTGGATCAATTTGGAATATAAGTCTTTTTCACTACAGAAATCATGGTGCAGACTTCGGAAGAGTTCTAATTGGCTTACAAGTTAAACAAACTGATATAAGCAACCTGGAGAGGCATTTTAGCGCTCTTAAATACGAGTTCTTTGACGAAACTAACAACATTGCTTACCGTCAGTTTTTAAAATAAAAAAGGCCCTTAAAAAGGGCCTTTTCCATAACTACTTAAGCAATTAACGTCTACGCTTACGTTTTGCTACTTTTTTCTTTGCAACCTTACGCTTAGCAGT
>MDTG01375762.1_pt1 | contig 10166 bp, 5 predicted proteins | sample 811421 | NCBI WGS metagenome assembly MDTG01 (sample SAMN05326645, study PRJNA326480) | marine metagenome | isolation source: seawater | place: Pacific Ocean: South East | collected 2011 | reverse complement strand
CTTTTCTTTAAATAATGATCTTCGCAAATTTGAGATTAACAATAAGATGACTGTTCATTCTGATATTTTTGAATCGGACCATAAAGATATTTACATCAATATTCAACGTATAAGTGAATTTTTAATAAAACAATTTGAGTTTTTAAATCAAAAAAAAACATCATATTTAGTTACAAAGCATGATTATGAATTACAACCATTATATGGTTTAAATATATTACCAGAAATATTAACTCCATTTGATAAAAAGTTTATTAATGAAATTAAATTTTTAAAAACATTTAGTTCTGAATATATCAAAAAACAACTAGATATAAATTTCAGAACCCAACATTGGATAAGTGAGGGACTAACTATATATCTTGTAATGAAGTACATATCTGAATATTATCCTGATAAGAAAATTATTGGTAGGTTGTCCAAAAATATATTTTTTAAAAACTATACTTTTTCAAAGAAAAAATTCAACGAAATATTTATGGTTTATAGTGAGTTGATGATAAGAAATAACTTACACCAAGCTCCAATATCAAGTAAAGAAAAACTTATCAAGTTTAATGAAAAAATATCAATTCCCTATTTTACGGGACAATTATTTTCATACATTGAGTATTACTTAGGTAAAGATGATTTTAATCGTTTATTAAAAAATTTAAATAAGGTTTCATCATTAGATGACTTTAAATCAATTCTTAAACTTAAATCTAATGATAAATCAATTATAAGTTTACTTAAATTAATTGAGGAATCTGATCCAATTGATTTCTCAATAAATGACGTTTTAATTGAAAAAGACTCAATCAAAGTCATAAGCTCTCAATCTTCAAAAAATAAAATCCCATATGAAATTAGTTTGGTCACGAATGATTCTATTTTAGAATCGAAATGGATAAATGAACCAGACTCATTAGTAATAAGTAAGTTTAAAAAAATTAAGGGCATAGATTACATAAAAATAAATCCCCGTGCAGCCCTACCTGAATTAAATAAAATAAATAATTCATTTTATTTAAAACCTAAAACCTTCAGTAAACCGCTGAGTATTAAATTAATTAAAGACTTTGAGGATCCAAATAAAACACAGCTATTAGTTAATCCAATAATTACATACAATTTATATGATGGACCCTCATTTGGAGCTAGACTGCACAACAAAACCCTTCAAAGAAGACCTTTTAATTACTTTGTAGAACCCACCTACTCTAGTTATGAAAAATCATTAATAGGCTCTTTTGGAATGACTTATAGGAAGTATAAATTTTCTAAGTCCAATTATTTAACTCAATACAATTTGTATGGTAGTAGTTTTCATTATGCTCCAAATTCTCTTTATAAAATATTGGTTCCCTCAATTAATTTTTATTTTAGACCAGATGAACTAATTAGTAATTTAAGACATAATATTTCATTCTCCTTATACAACATACATAGAGACTCAAGAATTAATAACACAATTGTTCCTAATTACTCAATCGGGGAATTTAAATATGTTTTTTCAAATAAAAACCTAATTAATTATTTAACAATTGACAACAGTCTAGAAATTTCTGATAAATTTAATAAAGCTAGTTTTGAAATTCAATTTAGAAAACTATTCCCATCAGCAAGGTTGTTTTCAAGTAGACTTTTTTTTGGAACTTTTTTAGGTAATTACAGAAATCTTAATGAATATTTTTATTTTAATTTAAACAGACCAAATGATTATCTATTTGAATACTATTACCTGGGCAGATCGGAAACCGATGGTTTTTATAGTCAACAATATATAATGAATGAAGGTGGTTTTAAATCAATAATTCCCCAAAGTAATTCAAATAAATCTATTTTAGCATCTAATTTAAGTATGGGTTTATGGAAATGGCTTGAATTGTATTCAGACATAGGTCTAATAAAAAATATAGATGAAAAATCTAAATTTTTTTATGGATACGGACTAAAACTAAATATACTTCCGGATTACTTTGAAATATTTTTCCCTTTTCAATCAAGTTATCAAAAAGAAATAAATCAAAAAGATTATTTGTCAAAAGTTAGATTTACTTTGTCACTAAACTCAAAACAAATCTTCAATTTGTTCAGTAGGACATGGTTTTGATTAGATCAATAATTTTGTAAATTTACGATCCATTTTTATGATAAAAACATCAATATTTACTGATAAAGATATAAGCTTTGATGATTACAAAAGTGAAATTATTCAAGACTATAAAACGGTAGTATTAAGTAGAGAATGTAGTATACTTGGTAGACGTGAGGTTTTTTTAGGTAAAGGAAAATTTGGAATATTTGGTGATGGAAAAGAGTTGCCTCAAATTGTATTAAATCGTTTTTTTAAAAATGGTGACTTCAGGTCAGGCTATTATAGAGATCAAACTTTATTAATGGCTCAAGGTTTACTGACTCCAGATAATTTCTTCGCTGCATTATATGCACACACTGATCTTAAATATGAACCGATGTCAGGTGGTAGACAAATGGGTGCTCATTTTTCAACTCGAAGTATAGACAAAAATGGTGAGTGGTTAAATCTAATGAAACAAAAAAATCACAGTTCTGACGTTTCTCCCACAGGTTCTCAGATGCCAAGACTTGTTGGTTTAGCATATTCCTCAAAAATTTACAGAGAACTAGAAATTAAAAAATCTAAATACTTTTCAGATAATGGAAATGAAATTGCTTGGGGAACAATTGGAAATGCCAGCACAAGTGAAGGAATGTTTTTTGAGGCAATCAACGCAGCTGGTGTTCTTCAGATACCAATGATTACAAGTATTTGGGATGATGAATATGGAATATCTGTATCAAATGAATTACAAACCACAAAATCAAGTATTTCTGAAGTTTTACTTGGGTTTGAAAGAACATCAAAAAAAAATGGTTTTGAAATACTAACTGTTAACGGATGGGACTACCCTGCCCTTGTAAGGGCATACGCGAAAGCTGAAAAATTAGCAAGAATTAATCATATACCTGTAATTATTCATGTTAAAGAGTTAACACAACCATTGGGTCATTCCTCATCTGGATCACACGAGAGATATAAATCTACTTCTAGGCTCAAATGGGAAAAAGAATACGATTGTATTCTGAAATTTAAAGAATGGATTTTAAGTAATGGTTTGAGCGACAAAGAAACACTTTCTGTAATTGATCGCGAAGCAATTGAAATTGCAAAAAAATCAAAAATTGAATCTTGGAAAAATTATCAAAATCCAATTAAAAAAGAACTTGAAAATTTCAATAGTTATTTGAGCAAAATTATAATATCGAATCCTGAATTATTATCAGTGACAGAGGCGAAAAAATTAATTAATAATCATGATTCTATTGGATACAAAGAAATTTTGAGTGCAGGAAGATCAATTTTACCAGACATTGCTTTATTTAACGATACAAATAGCATAAACTTCAAAAAATATATCAATAAACTTCTAAAAGAATTACAACCAAAGTTTTCCTCTAATTTATACACAAAAAATACTGATTTTGAGGTTATTCCTCCTAAATATCCCAAAAATCCAAAAATTGTTGATGGAAGGATAATTATTAGAGATAATTTTGATAAGTTATTGACTAAAATTGATAACCTAATTATATTTGGTGAGGATTGCGGAAAAATTGGTGGAGTCAATCAAGGCTTAGAAGGTCTACAAAATATACATTCAGAAATTAGGGTTTCAGATACCGGAATAAGGGAGGCAACTATTATTGGTCAAGGTATTGGTATGGCATTGAGAGGTTTGAGGCCTATTGCAGAAATTCAGTATCTTGACTATATACTTTATTGCATACAAATTTTAAGTGACGATTTAGCTTCCCTGCATTACAGATCAAATGCTCAGCAGTACGCTCCTTTAATTGTTAGAACGAGAGGTCACAGGCTAGAGGGAATCTGGCACTCAGGATCTCCTATGGCAGCAATGATACATTTGTTAAGAGGCATATATATCCTAACTCCCAGGAATATGACCATTGCCGCGGGTATGTACAATTCTTTACTAAAAATTAATCAACCTGCAATTCTAATAGAAACATTGAATGCATATAGACTCAAAGAAAAGCTACCAATGAATATTGGAAAATTTACCTCTCCAATTGGAGAAATTGAAGTTCTTAAAAATGGAGAAGATATAACAATTATAACCTATGGCGCCACAGTTCAGTTAGTTTTAAAAGCATCAGAATTACTTAAAGAAAAAAATATCGATGTTGAAGTAATAGACCTTCAAACATTAATTCCATTTGATAAGTCAAAAAATATTAGGGAAAGTTTGAAAAAAACAAACAAACTTTTAATTGTTGATGAGGATATGCCAGGAGGAGCATCTGCGTATATTCTTCAACAACTCCTAGATCACCAAGACATATATACCTTATTAGACTCTGAACCAAAACTATTATCTGCCAAAGAACATCGCCCACCATATGGTACAGACGGAGATTATTTTACAAAACCAAACATTAATGATATTTTTGAAATTTCATATGGGCTAATGAATGAGTCAAATCCAGACAAATACTCTAGCTTGGATTAATACTCAAAAATATCATTTATTAAATCAACTAAAATATCTTTTGAGTTTACATTTGAAGATCTAATACCTTTACTTTTTAAATCAGCAATATGTATCTTTTCAATGATCTTGCTACAAGATCTCATTTTAAAATTTACAGATGCAACTTTATAATCATTTAAAAAATATGGGTTTATGCCCATTGAAGAAGCAACATGGGAAGAATCGGAAATACTGTGAAAAATTAATAAACGTTTGAAAAATTGAAAAATCATTGCTATGGTTAATACCAATGGGGAGGATTTTGAATTATCTGATAAATAATATATTATTTTTAAACACATATTTTTATCCTTTTTTATTATAGCATTTATTAATTCAAAATTATTATAATCCTTATTTATTCCAATATGCTTTTCAACAGAATCAAGGTTTATGATGTTATCATCCAAAGTAATCTTCAATTTATTTAACTCATTATTAATTCTGGATAAATTATTACCCAAAGATTCATATATCAAATGAATAGATTTTAAATCAGAAATTAATCCAAGGGATTTAATTTGATTTGATATCCATGGAATGATTTGTTTATCCTTTAATTTTTTGGAATGAAAAACAATACCACTTTTAACAGCAGATTTATACAAATTAAGTCTTTTGTCAAAATCTTTATTTTTATAACAAAACACAATTATTGAGGTTTTTTGTGGATTTTCTAGATATTTGATAAGTGGACCATATTCTTTTTTTAATCCTTGAGCTTCTTTAATTATAATTAATTGATATTTTGAAATCAGAGGATATCTTTTAGAAGATTCAACTATATGGGATATTGATGTGTCTTTGCCGTAGACGATGGATAAATCAAAATCTCTGGCTTGTTCATCAATAATATAATTTTTAAAATAATCATATATTTTATCAATAAAATATGCTTCCTCACCATGTAGTAGGTAAAATGGATAAACAACATCATTTGTTAAGTCAGAAATTATTTTATCAAGATCTTGCATCTAAGCAATTAATTTGGAAATTTGTTAAATGAAAAATTTAAACTTTAATGAGTTTAAAATGAATATTAAAAATAAAGAAAATAAGAACTTTATTTTTGATATTGTAAGGAAAAAGTGGTTTTTATTAACAAAAGAGGAATGGGTTAGGCAGAATTGTGTTCATTATCTTATTTACACAAAGAAATACCCAATTTCATTAATTAGCGTTGAAAAAAAAATTCTTATCAATGGATTAAATAAAAGGTATGATATTGTAGTGTATTCAAAATATGGAGAAGCATTGATTTTAGTTGAGTGTAAGTCATATGATATAAAACTAAGTCAAAATATTTTTGATCAGATTGCAAGATATAATTTAAAGTTAAAAAGCAAGTTTTTAATGATTACTAACGGACTATCTCACTATTTTTATACAATTAACTATGAACTTAAGAATTACTCATTTATAATTGATCTGCCAGAATACAAAAAAGAAAATTTGTGAATATTGCAATTGTATTACTTAATTGGAACGGTGAAAAACTTTTAAGAAGATTTTTACCAACTTTAGTTACTAACTCACTAAAGGCAAAAATTTATGTTATTGACAATGGATCAAGTGATAATTCAGTTAAGTACATTAAAAACAATTTCCAAAATATTAAATGTATAGTATTGAAAAAAAATTACGGATTTGCCGAAGGATATAATCTTGGCTTAAAAAATATAAATGCTGATTTATTTTGTCTAATTAATTCAGATATTGAAGTAACAAAGAATTGGCTTGAACCAGTAATTAGATTATTTAAATCAGATACCGACATTTCTATTGCTCAACCTAAAATATTAAACTACAACAAGAAGAATTTTTTCGAATATTCCGGAGCAGCTGGCGGCTATATAGATTCTTATGGTTATGCATTTTGTAGAGGAAGAATTTTTTCAACACTTGAAAGAGATCAAAATCAGTATAATGACAAGAAAAGAATCTTTTGGGCTAGCGGAGCCTGCATATTCATAAGATCTAAATTATGGAAAAACCTAAATGGATTTGATAAAGATTTATTTGCTCATTTTGAAGAAATAGATTTTTGTTGGAGAGCATTCAATAGAGGCCATAAGAACTATTATATCCCCAACTCAAAAGTATTCCATATTGGAGCAGCATCACTTAAAGTATCTTATTTTAAGTGGTATTTAAATTTCAGAAATTCATTGATAGTAATGTTAAAAAATCTTCCAGAAAAGGATTTGTTTAAAATATTAGCAACAAGGCTTTTTCTGGATATTATTGCTGCCTTAAGATTTCTATTTAAAGGTAAATTAAAAATATTTTTAGCTATATTTAAATCTCATATTTACTTTTATAAAAATTACAAAAAGCATTATAAAAAAAGAGAAAATAAAATCACCGAAAATCAATATTGGAAAGTGAGGTCAATAGTTTGGCAATATTTTATTAAAAAAAATAAAATTTTTTCCAGTCTTTCACAATATTCAAACAATATTTAAGTTAAATTTATAAATCTAATATTATTAAAATGAAAAAAATAATCCTTATACCTATTAGTGCAATTTTTTTATTTTCTTGTGTATCGCAAAAAAAATATCAAGAACTTGAAACTCTTCAAGAAAACACAAGAAATAATTTAAATTCTACTGCTATTCAATTAAATACATGTAAAGATGATAAAGAAGCAGCCCTAGTTAGTTTATCAGAATTAAAAGAACAGGTTAAGTTTTTGAAAGCGAATAATCAAGATTTAATAAGTAACCTTGGTAATTTGACAACTTTATCTCAAAAAGGGGCTGAAAATCTTGAAAAATCTTTAGAAAGTATGAAAGAAAAAGATGTTAGAATTCAAAGAATGCAAGATGCAGTTACCAGAAAAGATTCCGTTACATTAGCTTTAGTTACAAGCTTAAAAGGGGTTTTGGGTAATCTTAGTGATGATGATATTGAGGTCAATGTTGAAAAAGGAGTTGTTTATGTTTCAATTTCTGATAAGCTTTTATTTAGCTCTGGAAGTTACATGATAACCAAAAGAGCAAAAGATGTTCTTGGAAAAGTTGCTGAGGTTGTTAATAATCGTCCAGATTTAGAATTTATGGTTGAAGGTCACACTGATAATGTCCCCATAAAAACTGATGCTGTTCTTGACAATTGGGACCTCAGTGTTAAGCGAGCTACAGCCGTAGTGAGAATTTTACAAAACGATTTTTCTGTTGCTCCAGAAAGAATGACTGCGGCAGGAAGAAGCTCATATGTTCCATTGTTGGATAATGATAGTGCGTCAAACAGAGCTAAAAATAGAAGAACTCGAATCGTTGTTCTTCCAAAATTAGACCAGTTTTATGATTTAATTCAACAAGGAATGGACGCAGCAATGTAAACTTTGGATTTTATTTAATTACCTAAACACCTATCTGTAACTAGCTAGGTGTTTTTTAATTAATTATATTTTAATGAGAAAAATTAATCTATCAAATTAAGTTTTGCAAATTTTAACAATAATGTTTTTACCCCGATATTTTCAAATAATATTGATGCTTTTTTATCCATACCAACCCCCTCAATACTGACTACATTTCCAATTCCAAATCTTCCATGTGAAACCTTTGATCCAATTTCAAGTTTTATAGGGTCCGTACTTCTCGAATTAGAGTTATTAATTTTAGTTAATTCTTTAAGTTTATTAAGCTTATTTATATTTGGTTTTGTAATTAAGTTAAATTCATCTTGATTTTTCAAATATGGTCTACTTATTCGTTTCTCGGCAAGCGAATTATTATGACTTTTATAAGCTAAACTAAAATCAATATATTTTGAGTCAATTTCATCAATAAATCTACTCTTATCACTATCTATTAATTTACCCCATCTATATCTTGAGTTTGCATATGAAATAGTTACTCTATTTTTTGCTCTGGTTAATGCAACATAAAATAGTCTTCTCTCCTCTTCTAATTCGACTCTTGTGTTCAAACTCATAGCTGAGGGGAATAAATCTTCTTCAACCCCAACAATATAAACTTCAGGAAACTCAAGACCCTTTGCTAAATGGATCGTCATTAATGAAACCTTATTAGATGAACTTTCTTTTTCATTATCAAAATCAGTGGCTAATGCAACGTCTTCGAGGAATTCAGTAAGCTTATTTGACCTGTTTATAGAATCGTTAGATTCTTCTGTAAAACCACGGATTCCGTTAAGTAGTTCTTCAATATTTTCGATTTTTGAAATATTTTCTGGTACACCATCTAATTTTAAATTATTTAAAATCCCTGTCTTTTTTATTACTAAATCAGTAATTTCAAATGCATTAAATGTTTTATTTTCAATTTGAAATGTCTTTATTAGATTTAAAAAGTTTGATAATTTATCATATGTGCTTTTACTAATATTCAATTTATAGGAAGATAGGTTTTCTAAGACACTAAATATTGATATTTGATACTCATTTGATGCTATAATTAGTTTATCAATTGTAGCTGAACCAATTCCTCTGGGAGGAAAATTTATTATTCTTTTAATGCTTTCTTCATCATTTGGATTTACAATCAATCTTAAATAGGCCAATATATCTTTTATTTCTTTTCTCTGATAAAAAGAAATACCACCATAAATTTTATAAGAAATATTTTTCTTTCTCAAAGAATCCTCAATTGCCCTAGATTGAGCATTTGTTCTATACAAAATTGCAAAATCTAAATTATTCTTTTGAAGAGTTAATTTACGTTCAACAATATCAGAGGCAATAAATTTGGCTTCCTCAGAGTCATTAATCATACATTTGACATTTATCTTGTCACCATCATCATTTTTAGTCCAAACAACTTTATGGATTTTATTTTGATTATGTTCTATTATGGAATTCGCAGCATTTACAATATTTTTTGTAGATCTATAATTTTGCTCTAGTCTGTATAATTTGACATCAACATAATCTTTTTGAAAATTCAAAATATTATTAATGTTAGCACCTCGAAAAGCATATATACTTTGAGCATCATCACCAACTACACATATATTTTGAAATTTGTCAGATAAGGCTTTCACAATTAGATATTGAGAATGATTAGTATCTTGATACTCATCTACCAAAATATATTTAAATCTATTTTGATATTTCGCAAGCACTTCAGGGTATATATTCAACAATTCATTTGTTCTCAATAATAAATCATCAAAGTCCATTGCCCCTGCTTTAAAGCATCTGTTAACATATTCATTATATATTTCTCCCATTTTAGGTCTTCTTGACATCTTGTCAGATTCAACCAGATCGGGATCATTAAAATAAGCCTTTACGGTTATTAAATTATTTTTAAATGATGAGATTCGATTCCTAATTTGTTTTGGTTTGTAAACATCTTTTTCTAAACCCATTTCCTTTATTACGGCACTTACTAGTCTTTCTGAATCTTGTGTATCGTATATTGTAAAGTTGGATGGGTAACCAAGCTTATCTGCTTCTATTCTGAGTAATTTGGCAAATACAGAATGAAAAGTTCCCATCCATAGGTTTTTCGAATCATTTGACTTAAGAATTGATGCAATTCGTTCCTTCATTTCTCTTGCTGCTTTATTAGTAAATGTTAATGCAAGAATTTCAAAAGGATCGATGCCATTTTTAATTAAATAAGCAATTCTGTG
>MDTG01327425.1_pt1 | contig 10166 bp, 7 predicted proteins | sample 811421 | NCBI WGS metagenome assembly MDTG01 (sample SAMN05326645, study PRJNA326480) | marine metagenome | isolation source: seawater | place: Pacific Ocean: South East | collected 2011 | reverse complement strand
TGGCATATAGGCTGCGGCATGGGCCCAATATTCGTATATCTCACCCTGTTCCAACAAGTCGTTACTTAAACCCGGGTTGAAGTTAGGAACCCGACTGAACCATGTGTGGTTGTGCGCCCGCTCTATCACGCTGATGCTGTCTAATTGCACATAACCCAAGTGCTCTATCGCAGACAACGCTGCTGCGTGTCCGTGCCCAAAGGCGCTGGCAGTGGTTAAGCCCTGGCCGTACAACGCGAGGCGACGGAGTTTTTTTAGATCTCGTGGCTTTGATACAGTTAGCATAATTGTTAGAATTTTGGTTGCGTCAAGCTATTGCCGCCGCGTGGGGCTTTGTTCACAATCTTGTCATTGTACTTCTTTGCAAGGGCGCCATAGCAAGGCAAAACTGTGGCTGCTCGAGCAATTTCGCCGCTTACTGAAAGGTAATTAATCCATGCATAAATCATTCGTTCGTTGGCTCCAACACTGGCTGTTTTGGGTCGGTTGTGGTTTTGCGGGATTTGTTCATGCTGTTGCACCCAAAGCAGTTATGGATGCCGGCGGCATGGTCGCCTCGCGCTCGGCGCTGGCGTCGGAGGTTGGCGCGCAGATTTTGGCTGATGGAGGTAATGCCATTGATGCTGCGGTGGGTGTTGGTTTTGCCATGGCGGTGACCTATCCGTCTGCGGGCAATATCGGCGGTGGTGGCTTTATGGTTATTCATCTGGCTGACGGCACTGTGATCGCCAATGACCATAGAGAACGTGCGCCTGGGGCGGCCAGCAAAGATATGTTTTTGGATGGCGAAGGCCAGGTGGTAAAAGGGCTATCTACGGCTTCGCACTTGGCGGTCGGCGTGCCGGGCAGTGTGGCTGGGTTGCTAGATGTTTTGGAGCGCTATGGCCGCCTAGATCGTAAGCGCGTGATGCAGCCTGCTATAGATCTTGCAGCCAAGGGTTTTGTGCTCGATCGCGATTTAGCCGGACAATTTGTGCGACGCCAGAAGGCATTTGCTCAGTATCCGGCGTCGGCTGCGGTGTTTTCCAATGCTGGCGAACTCTACGAATCGGGTGACTTGTTTGTTCAAACTGATCTAGCAAATACGCTGCGGCGTATTCAAAAGGTCGGCAGGGCAGGTTTCTATCAAGGTGAAACCGCAGATTTGCTGGTAGCAGAAATGCAGCGCGGCGGTGGTCTGATCAGCCATGAAGACCTACTCGACTATCGTTCCAGTTGGCGGCAGCCGATTCGTGGCACCTATCGCGGCCACGAAATCGTATCTATGCCTCCGCCTTCGTCTGGCGGTATTTTGTTGGTGCAGATGCTCAATATGTTAGAGCCCTATGATATTGCAGCGATGGGCTACGGTAGCGCTAAGAGTATTCATTTAATGATCGAAGCTGAGCGTCGTGCCTATGCGGACCGCGCCCAGCATCTTGGTGATGCAGATTTTTATCCGGTACCGATCGCGAGGTTGATCAGTAAAGACTATGCGCAACAGCGCTTTGCTGATTTTGACTCGGCAAAAGCGAGCGTTAGTGCAGATATTGGTGCCGGAAATATCCCCTATGAGAGCCCTGAGACGACTCATGCTTCGGTCATCGATGCGCAAGGTAATGCTGTGGCCTATACCACGACGCTGAATCTTTCATACGGCGCCAAGATGGTAGTCACCGGAGCAGGATTTCTGCTCAACAATGAGATGGACGACTTTTCCGCGAAAGAAGATAGCCCCAACGCTTTTGGTCTGATCGGACGCAAAGCCAATGCCATAGAGCCGGGCAAGCGCATGCTCAGTTCTATGACGCCAACCATCGTGCGCAAGGATGGCAAGCCATTACTGGTGACGGGTTCGCCGGGCGGCAGCACAATTATTACGACCACTCTGCAAGTGATTATGAATGTTATCGATCACGGTATGAGTCTGTCCGACGCGGTATCAAGTCCGCGTTTTCATCATCAATGGCTACCCGACCGGATAATGCATGAGGGTTTTGCCTTTTCGCCAGACACGAAGGCGCTGTTGCAGGCTAAAGGGCATAAAAACCTAATCGAGGTGCCGGCCTTTTATGGTTCCGGTATTGGCGATGCGAACTCGGTTATGCAGAACGAAAATGGCCTTTATGGGATGGCAGATCCTCGTAATGCGGGTGCAGCCTTGGGTCCAGAGCGGGCGCAACAGTTCGCCCAATAGGATCAAGACAAACTAGAGGCCCGCAATACAGGCTGGGCCTGCAATGAGCGGCGCGAGTAGGGGCTGTAGCCCCGATCAGGAGGCGAGATTTTGTTCGATTTTCTCGAGCAATCGCTGCAAGTTAACTGGCTTAGTGTCGAAATCATCAGCGCCAGCGCCCAGCGCTTTTTGTTTATCTTCTTCCATTGCGTGTGCAGTGAGGGCGATGATTGGAATGCCGGCAATCGCCGGATCAGCCTTGGCTTGGGTTGTCGCCTCCCAGCCGTCCATCACAGGTAAACCCATGTCCATGAGCACAAGATCAGGTGTATTGTTTCGCATCATCACCAAGCCTTCGGCGCCGTCTACCGCGATCTCAATTTCATAACCCTTTCGGGACAGTCGGCGCGACAACATGTCGCGGTTCATTTCGTTGTCTTCGACGATGAGAATTTTGGTCATGAGCACCCCTTGTTCCTGCATTAAGGCCTTAAAGTCAGGTATAAACTTGCTGTGCTAACACAGCAACCTGGTCATCTTCTGTGAATTGAAATCGCAAGTCATTGTGCGGGTTCAACGTCAATTTGTCTCCACCTCTACCAATCATAATACCCAGAGCGATTTCATTCACCTGTTGGGTTGCAACGATTAGCTCACTGAACGAAATTTCTTGTTCTAAGGGAACATATAAATGAACTGGGCGCAGTGCAATTTCGATTCCCCCGGCACTGAGGAGCTCCTTGTAAATAGACGCCAGAATTGGCTGCCGTGCCAACTGGGTCAGCTGCATGCTCACAAACTCCGGACTTATAACCGCATCTGTCAGAGGCGTGTCAATGCATAGTGCACGGGTGTCTTGGTCGTAAAATTCTGCGGTAACGCTGGGGAATTCCTCGTTTTCGTCTAATGCTTCTTTGAGCTCTCTGATCATTAACAGGGTTAAAGATGTGCGAGAGTCCGGGTCGTATGCAGGATTCGATTCGTCGGCGAGAACGATCACGTCGTCATAGCTGGGGATATCTAGGCTCTTAAGTACACCTCTGTTGGCCGTGTCTGAATTTTTATAGGTCACCTTAACCTGATTCAAGCCCTTAGCCATATCGCCGCCAAATATGCGCTCAACGAATTCCTCTGAATGACTGCTGACGATGGTTACGGTGACCTCTTGTACAGCATGACCGTCGAATTCCCGCAGTATGTCGATAATGCTCGCATTCCAACCGAGTATAAGCACTCGATTGAAAACGGGGCGCTCATACGGCGCTACGTCCATAAGAGGCTGTATCTGGGCTGTTGGAAGGCCACTTATTTCAGGGCCCTCTTGGCTGGTCAAAATAATCAGCTCTTCATCGTCAAAGAGTTCGTAATCGGGTTCAGGGTTAAGGACAGCGGTGCGCCGCTCCACCCCGTTTTTCTCTTCTACCCAGCTAACTCCAAGGAGAATGCTATTTTTGAACGCTTGGGCGACTTCGCCAAAGTACTTGTTTTCGTACCCTTTGACGCTGTGTAGAACAATGTTGTTATTGCCGAAAGAAAATAGCTCTGCGTAGACTGCGGAATAGCCTAAATAGCGGGAGCATTGCACAACGGTCTTGCTGACGAAGTCGGAGCTGGAGACCACAGGAACGGACGACTTCGTCGCGATGTCCGCAATATCAACGTTGTCTTGATCGGTGATTTCAACGACGGTATTCGGTACACCATTACTCCACTCTAGATTCTGCAGCTGCATGAGCGTTTTGATTGTAGGTATATCTTTCGATTGGATATTGCCGACAGCACCCTCGTCCGCGAGCATGATGATGGCGCGACTCTCTTGTACGCATACCCGATCCAATTCGGTCGCCAGTGTGGGCGAGCCATGCTGAGGCATCACGCGTACATACTTGAAGTTACGCTCTACCAGCCGTACTTCTTCCGACATCATATCGATGTCCGTATTGGCGAGGATGACGATGGGCTGGCGTTGTTTTAATGCCTCGAAAAAACGCAGGATGGAGACGACTTTTCGGTTCCATCCAAGAATTACGATATGGTTGAATTCCTGTACCGCCGTTCCGCCGCGACGCAGTTCTTCCATGCTGCTTTGGATCAAGTTAATGACGAAACCGATGATGCCGCCAACGATGATCAGGCCCATCAATGTATTCATGAAGCCAATCGCGATAATAGCGCCAGATGCTGAGTAGTCCTCGGAAAACGCCCCGGGGTCGAGGATATGCTTTAGGGACCAATACAACGTGTCTACAAATCCGTTATCGTAATCAGCGGCAATCCCTTCTGCTTTCAAAGAATCCGGATCCAGTAGACCAAAAAAATATGCACTCATCCCAATAGCGGTAAAGATGGTCAGCAGTACGAACATGACGAAGAGCGGGAAGACCGGATTTTTGCGCGTATTTACGACAAACAGGTAGCGCAGCCGGCGCATCCCGAATTGATCCCGGAATTTAGAAAGGTCGAAGCTCTTTCTTCGTGATGGCTGCATTTTTTAGGGGCTAACCTTAGGCTGTTTGGTCCAAGTTTAATTTAGATATGAAGCTTGTGAGGTTCGACATATCGCCCTTAGGCACAAAGCCTTTGACGTTGTCGAACTGATCGAGGATTTCTTGTTGTGTCGTCGACATGTCCTTACCGGAAAATATAACGATAGGCACATGTTGTGCCTCGTCGACTTGTGCTGCGTAGGCGTCAAGGAATTGCAGGCCATCCATTCGCGGCATTTCGATGTCTAGGACGATCAAGCGTGGTCGATCTTCATCTTCTAAGGTCGACTTAATCACTTCAAGGCCAGCTATGCCGTCCTCTGCTGAAGTGGCCTTGAAACCTTCATCGGTCAGAATCCGGCTGAGCAACTCCCTGGTATTTTCGTCATCATCAACTACCAATACCTTAGATTCCGATGAGGCCTCTGCACCGAGCAGCCTGTTTACTTCCTGGACGAAAACCGCGCGATCAATGGGCTTAGTGAAATAACCGTTGGCACCCAATGACTCTGCGAATTTTTCCTCGGACAATTGGGTGACCATAGCCACCGGTACATCTTTGATGGTTTCGTCAGTTTTAATCTCGCGTAGGATCGACCAGCCATCGCGCCCGGACATGTAGACATCGAGCAGAATCAAGCCAGGTTTTTTGTCGCGAATAATTTGCAGCCCGCGCTCGCCATCGGTGGTGCCAATCAGGTTTATATTGGCCTTGTTGAGGGTGCGTTTAACTACTTCGTGAATCGACGGGTCGTCATCAATCAGAACCACATACGGCTTTTCTGAATCCACCGTTTGCAGATCTTCAATGGCCTCGAGGTCTTCGTCATCGCCACCGATGTTGCGAGGCAATATCAGTGAGAAATCCGACCCGACGCCCATCTCGCTGGTTACGGCGACAGTTCCCCCCATCATTTCTGCGAGCTTTTTCGTAACGGCCAATCCCAGGCCGGTACTTGCTTGAACCTGAGCAGCCTTCTGCATTGTCGACGTTTGAACTTGGGTGAATTCGTCGAACAGAGTTTCTAGCGCTTCCGGTGGTATACCGGTACCGGTATCAATCACCGAGAAGCGAATCATTTCACGATTGCTGCCATCGCTATCGGTTTCGGGGGTGATCCGCAGAGTAACAGTACCTTTCTCGGTGTTTTTAAATCCGTTGCTCAAAAAATTAGTAAGGATTTGACGCAACTTAGTTTCGTCAGAATACATAGTGCCCGAGATCTCATCCTGTTCGATCACAAAAGCATTGCCGGTTTTCTCTGATAATGGTGTATTGATCGCGGTCAGCATTTCCACCACATTTTCGATATCGAAGTTGGTGGGGAATACTTCCATCTTACCGGCTTCGATCTTGGATAGATCCAAAACGTCATTGATAAGGGCAAGCAGATGTCGTCCTGATGTATTGATGCGCTCGATGTCGGGCAGCAGGTCGTCATAACCCATGTCCTCACATTCTTCCTGCAACATCTCGGAATAACCCAATACGGCGTTTAGTGGTGTACGCAGTTCGTGGCTCATGTTGTTGAAGAACTGAGCGCGATTGGCATTTGCGCTGATGGCCTCATCTCTAGCGGCCTCCATGTCCTCAGTCTTGGCCTTGATTAGCTGATTTACCTCGTCTGACATTCGAGTAAACGCCAGGGACATCATCTCGATAGAAGAATCTTCGCGGTCATTCTCTGATTCTTGTTCAGATAACTCCTTCATTCGAGCTATATCACCAACCATGAGATCTTTAGCTTCACCGTCGAGCTGCTCGGCGAGATTGCTCATCTTTTCGAGAATAATTTGGTCTCGCTGACGGCGACGTTGGTATCGCTCTTCCGCGTTGGCATGATTCTCGAGCAACGTCGCGCGATAGCTCTCCAGAGATCCTGCAAGCTGCCCTACCTCATCCGTATCTGAGGCCAGTAAGCCTTTTCGCACAGGCATTTGTGCATCAAGCTCGTCGTTCGTCAGGGACTGCAGTACACCGATTGCCGAGGTGATGCCGGCGAAAGCTTTGGCGGTGATGTAAATCACGCCCACAGTGATGAACACAATCAGAGCGAAAACAATTGAGTAGACCAATAAATTAGATGCCGCTAAGGCATCGAATTGCTCTTTCTGATCTTGGAATACAACGAGGTTAGCGCGCCCACCCGGCAAGTAGTCGCTGAGGGACAGCACGGTAACTGACGCTCCTAGCTCAGTTAAGTTTTCAGTGAAGATCGAGCGACTGGCTTGGCTCTGGAGTTCGGTCTTAGCAGCCGCGATCAAAGCGTCGATGTTGTTTATGCCAAAAACGCCCTCCTCAACTGTATCGTAGGCCTCAAGCGACAAGTCGTAGTCTGGTGTGATAATTGCCGCTCGCACTTCATATAGTTCTTCATACAATTCGATGTTTGAAAACATGTTCCTTGCGATCACAACTACGCCGATGATTTTGCGGTCAGCGTTTTTTACTGGAAAGACGATGGCTTGATTTATGGTTGGAGCCTCTTCATTGCTGACGTCGTCAACAAAGACGATCTGGCGTTTGGAACGCACAGTTCGCTGCAAGAACGTATCTAGTGGCGATTGGAAGTCGATTTCCGCGGTGCTACTGCACGGGTCGACACCGTAATCGAAGGCCGAGCCACAAAATAAGCGCTCGCCATCGAGTGCGTAGACGATACTAAAACTCAGATAGCCCTCGTCGAAATCAGATTCGAGGATATAGCTCACTAGGTCGTCTACAGAGTCGTTGTCGCGCTCGGCGATAGCTTTGTTAAGAACGCCGATTTCAGACTCGTCGAATTCGCTCAGATCGGCACGGGGACCAAAGCGCTCAATATAATCATTAGAAAAGCCGTCTGGATTCCATTTCTCGAGATAGGTGATGAAACTGCTTTCATTTGTGTTTGACCAAGACGCATCAAATAAGGTCGTGCTGGTAGTAGAAAGCGTTTCTTCCTGTAGTTCGATCTGCTGTCGCAGCCCGATTCCCATTACGACGGCGATGGCAATGCAAGATAGGGTAACCGCAGCCAGAATTTGATATCTAATTAGCACGAGCGTTTGCGACTCCTAATAAAAACCTCTTCTGGATGTTCTGAACGGCTAAGTCCTGTAGCCGCGAAGCTATCTCTGAAGCCGGTATACAACCTTTGTTTCGATGCGCTGCACCTCAGTCGGTACGCCATTTACTCGCAATGGCTCATAGATCCACGAGCGAACATACTTCAGCGCGTTTTTTTCAAAACGGTTAGGGGGAGTCGCTTCTAGAACGAAGGCGTCTACGACTTCGCCAGTCACCCCCACGGTAAATTCAATTTTGACCTCTCCCTCGATCTCGCGGCGCGCAGCCGAGCGCGGATAGCGAAATCTGCCCTCTGAAATACGCTGGATATCCACTACTTCGTCTCCCACGTAGCCTTTCTCGGCCAAAGCGTTCGGTGATACCAAAAGTAACGCGACGATCAATCCGCCAAGAACAGTGACCATCGCCAAGCGTGGGTTGAAAACGTTAACTGAAAGTTGGCTAATCATTTTTCTTTCGCAATCCAAAATATGAAGATAGATATTTAAAAAAGGCATAATGCCAATTTTGCGGAACTCATTGAAGGCCCGATGATCTAAAAATGCGCACCAAAAGTAAACAATTGGTAAGAAAAATTACAGGACGATTACTCGATAAAATTTGCCCCCACGAATTTGTGTCATTCAGTAACGGTACGAGAGATCGCGCCCAGAGTGGTTTGCTTTTCTTTGGCCTAGGTGTAAAAAACGTTTTGGCTATTGGAGAACATTTTTGAGCGCGGAGCAGAAAGAATTGCGGACATTTAGAGATGATGTCCGAATTATCATTTTTGAGGCTGGAACCAAGGCAGGCAAGGCATTTGATGTTGGCTTAATTGTTTTCATCCTCGCCAGCGTAATCTTAGTGATGCTTGACTCAGTGCCTGAGATTCATGCCCGTTTCGGGGATTGGCTTTACCTCGCGGAGTGGGCGTTTACTTTGGTCTTTGCTATCGAATATGGGTTGCGGCTCTGGTCGATACAAAACAGATGGGCCTATGCCAGAAGTTTTTACGGCATTGTCGATCTCATGGGTATCTTGCCGATGTTGCTGAGCCTCTGGATTGACGGCTCTCAGTACTTTCTAGTGGTACGTGTGTTGCGGGTGCTCAGAGTATTCCGTGTATTACGCATGGTGCGCTATGTGGGCGAGGCTGAATTGATTACTCAAGCCCTGGCTGCAAGTCGCCGCAAAATCACCGTATTCATTTGTTCTGTTATGGCTCTGATGGTTGTGTTTGGCTCGCTGATGTATCTTGTGGAGGGTGGCCACAACCCTGAATTTGCCAGCATCCCCCACAGTATTTACTGGGCGGTAACGACCATGACTACTGTCGGCTATGGTGACATCGCGCCCATTACCCCCCTTGGCCAGTCCATTGCGGCGCTCATAATGATAATGGGCTACGGTATTATTGCGGTACCCACCGGCATAGTGACCCTTGAGTTGAATGAGGCTAATCGACGCCAGGCCAATACGCGCGTTTGTCCTGAATGCGCGGCTGAGGGTCATTCTCGAGAGGCGAGCTTTTGTTGGCGCTGTGGCGAGGCGTTATATCAGCGGGGTCGCTCTGGGGCTCAGGCGGATGATCAAAGTTCGTGAACACGCCGGCTAACTTGCCAAAGGCCGTAGTGTTCGACATGGACGGTACTCTATTGGATACAGAGACCCCGGCTCGAATTGCCTTTGCTCGTGCGATTACTGACTTGGGATTTGAATATCAAGATCGAGTCTACGACCGCTGTATCGGCACCAGTCATGCTGAGACTAAGGCAATTTTGACCGCAGCCTACGGTGAACAATACGACCATGAAGCCCTGCACCAACGATGGAGCCTATGCTTCGATCAGCACACCCGGGTAGATCCGGTCGCCGTAAAGCCTGGTGTGGTCCCAGTGTTGGAGCGTCTCGCAGAGCTTTCGATTCCTATGGCAGTGGCGACCTCGAACCGCCGCGACATATGTGAACAGCACCTGCTGGAGGCGGGTTTGCGCGATTTCTTTCAGCTGTTTGTCTGTGCTGACGAGGCCGGGAAAACGAAACCTGCGCCTGATCCTTACCTTTTAGCGTTGCGCAAGTTGAACGTGGTTGCCAATGCCAGTTGGGCAGTCGAGGACTCACATATTGGAGTGATGGCGGCTGCCCAGGCAGGCCTTAAAGTGTTTCACATTCCGGATGCAGGCAGCAATCAAGACGCGTTTGCGTTGACCGTACCTCGAGTGCAATTGAATACAGCTTGGGAACTGCTGGATCATTTGTGAAAGCAGCTGCGGGCGCCGAGCTTGGTGGCGCCCACGAGCTACTTACATACCTCGGTTACGCAACCTCGACAATCTGCTGTGCGGCAATCAATTTGCCTTGTTCTGCAGATTTCTGGAACGACTCGATTTGATCGAAATTCATGTAGCGATAAACCTCCGAAGCCATGGAATCAATTTTTGATGCGTATTCCATATATTCTGCAGGTGTAGGCAGTCGA
>MDTG01277538.1_pt1 | contig 10166 bp, 6 predicted proteins | sample 811421 | NCBI WGS metagenome assembly MDTG01 (sample SAMN05326645, study PRJNA326480) | marine metagenome | isolation source: seawater | place: Pacific Ocean: South East | collected 2011 | reverse complement strand
TTGATGCTTTAAAAACTCAATATAAAAATTTTAAGATTTCTGATAAAACCAAAGAGAATATCGAAATTTTAAAAAAACAAAATTCATTTACAGTTACTACTGGTCATCAATTAAACTTGTTTACTGGACCTTTATACTTCCTATATAAAATTATTTCTACGATTAATTTATGTGAGGAATTGTCAGAAAAATTTCCCAAACAGAATTTTGTTCCAATGTATTGGATGGCTTCTGAAGATCATGATTTTGATGAAATTAATTATTTTAATTTCGAGGGTAAAAAAGTAGCTTGGAATAGAAAAGATGGCGGTGTTGTAGGACGCTATACAACTGATGGATTAGAACAGGTATTTAAAGTATTTGCCAATCAATTAGGGAATTCTAAGAATGCGGAATTTATTAAAAAACTATTTTCAGAGGCCTACTTGAAACATCAATATTTAGCAGAGGCAACACGCTATATTGTTAATGAATTATTTTCTGAGGCAGGTTTGGTTATTATTGATGGTGATGATTTTAAGTTGAAAGAAATATTCAGCCCAATTGTAAAAGATGAATTAGAACATCAGACTTCGTTTAATGCCGTTTCAAAAACAATTTCAGCTTTACAGAAAGAGTATAAAATTCAAGTAAACCCCAGAAAACTGAATTTGTTTTATGTTGGCGATAATTTTAGAGAACGCATTATTCTGGAGAATGGCATGTATGCTGTTAATAATTCAGACAAGATGTTTTCAAAAACTGAAATTTTAAAAGAAGTAGATAACAATCCTATTGCATTTTCTCCAAATGTGATTATGAGACCCTTGTATCAAGAAGTGGTTTTACCAAATGTTTGTTATATCGGAGGAGGAGGAGAAATCGCTTATTGGTTAGAATTGAAAGAGTATTTTAAAAAAACAGCCATTCCTTTCCCAATAGTATTATTAAGAAACTCTGTACAACTTCTGTCAGAAAAACAACAAAAGAAATTGCAGAATGTAGGGATTACCCATAAAGAACTATTTTTGGATCAGCAGGAATTACTTTCAAGAAAAGTGACTGAGAATTCTGAAATTAAAGTTGATTTTTCTGAAAAAATAAACTTTTTAAGAAATCAATTTTCAGAATTAAAACAAGTGGCAAAAAATACCGATATTTCTTTTATAGGTGCTGTAAATGCTCAAGAAATAAAGCAAATAAAAGGTTTGGAAAACTTACAAAAACGATTGTTAAGGGCCGAGAAACGGAGACAAAAAGAGTTGGTAATCCGCATTATAGATCTTCAGAATCAAATTTTACCCAATCAGGGCCTAGAAGAGCGTCAACGTAACTTTTCTGAGTATTATTTAGCATACGGACCTTCATTTATAAAAGTATTAAAAGAGGCTTTAAAACCTTTACAATTAGAATTTACTCTAGTAGAATTATAATGAAAGAGAAAGGTTTACATCCAAAAAATAAGTTTAATAAAGGGTACGATTTTGATCAGATCATTAAAGATAACCCTGCTTTAAAAGAGTTTGTTTTTAATAATTCATATGGAAATACCAGTATTGATTTTTCCAATCCTATTGCAGTAAAAGAGCTTAATAAAGGCTTGCTTTTTTCTTTTGATAAAATTACAGATTGGAATTTTCCTGATGAAAATTTGTGCCCACCGGTTCCAGGACGTTTAGATTATATTCATCACTTGGCAGATTTATTATTATCAGAAGAATCGATTACAATTCTTGATATCGGTACTGGAGCAACTTGTATCTATCCTTTATTAGGATTTGCGGCATATAATTGGACTTTTGTAGCAACAGATATTGATCTAAATTCTTTAGATACAGCTCAGGACATTATAGATGATAATAATTTAGATGCCTTTATTACATTGCGTCAGCAGTTTGATGAAAATCAAATCTTAAAAGGTGTTTTAGAAGAAGAAGATTCTTTCTCCGCTGTTATGTGTAATCCGCCATTTTATAAATCTGCTGAAGAAGCTAGAGGAGCCAATAGGAGAAAAAATAGGAATTTAGGAAATAATAGTGTGCGTAATTTTGCAGGAAACAACAATGAATTATGGTATGTTGGTGGTGAAAAAGCTTTTTTGCACAATTACTTATATGAAAGCTCTCTCTTTAAAGATAAAAGTACTTGGTTTACAAGTTTGGTTTCTAAAAAAGAAAATATAGAAAGTATTGAAAAATCCTCAAAAAAATTGGGAGCAACTACATTCAAAGTAATTCCAATGCATCAAGGAAATAAGGTAACAAGAATTGTTTGCTGGAAATATTAATTATGTAGATATTATAAAGTACAGAATTTAAAAAATAAGAATACTCCGAAGCAAATAACTTCGGAGTATTCTTTTTATATTTTTGTATTCTTGTTTTTTTAGAAATGATTCGACATTACTACAAATGGATAACTTCATCATAAGCATCTGCAACTGCTTCCATAACTGCTTCACTCATCGTTGGATGCGGGTGAATTGTTTTCAAAACTTCATGTCCTGTTGTTTCTAATTTTCGACCCAAAACAGCTTCTGCAATCATATCTGTTACACCAGCTCCGATCATGTGGCAACCTAACCATTCGCCATATTTTGCATCAAAAATAACTTTTACAAAGCCTTCTGTAGTTCCAGCTGCTGTGGCTTTTCCTGAAGCCGAAAATGGGAATTTACCTACTTTTAATTCGTAACCAGCTTCTTTTGCTTTTGCCTCTGTCATTCCAACTGAGGCTATTTCTGGAGTAGCATAGGTACAACCAGGAACATTTCCATAATCTATAGGTTCTGTGTGTAAACCTGCTAATTTTTCTACACAGGTAATCCCCTCAGCGGAAGCAACATGTGCTAAGGCTTGACCAGGAACTACATCTCCAATTGCATAATATCCTGGAATATTTGTTTGGTAAAAATCGTTTACTAAAATTTTATCTTTATCTACAATAATACCAACATCTTCTAATCCAATATTTTCGATATTCGATTTAATTCCTACTGCAGACAGTAATACATCTGCTTTCAGTGTTTTTTCACCTTTTTTTGTCTTTACAGTAGCAACCACACCTTTACCAGAAGTATCAACAGTTTCTACAGAAGAATTTGTCATTACTTTTATTCCTGCTTTTTTAATAGCGCGTTCAAATTGTTTAGAAACATCAATATCTTCAACAGGAACTAAATTCGGCATATATTCTACAAGGGTTACTTCTGTACCCATGGTATTATAGAAATGTGCAAACTCAACACCAATTGCACCTGAACCCACAACAATCATCGATTTCGGTTGGCTGGAAAGCGTCATTGCTTTTCTATATCCAATTACTTTTACTCCGTCTTGTGGCAAGTTTGGTAATTCTCGAGAACGGGCACCAGTTGCAATAATAATAGCATCAGCATTGTATTCTGTTACGGTCCCGTTTTCAGTTGTGACATCAACTTTTTTGCCTGTTTTAATTTTTCCAAAACCGTTAATAATATCGATTTTATTTTTTTTCATTAAGAATGCAACTCCTTTGCTCATTCCATCTGCTACTCCACGACTTCTTTTAATAACAGCATCAAAGTCTTTGTCAATTCCTTTAGCTTTTAAACCATATTCATCTACATGTTTTAAATAATCATATACTTGAGCAGATTTTAGTAAAGCTTTTGTTGGGATACATCCCCAGTTTAAACATATTCCTCCCAAAGATTCTTTTTCTACAATAGCAACTTTAAAGCCTAGTTGAGAAGCTCTAATACCTGTTACATATCCTCCAGGCCCACTTCCTATGATAATGATATCGTATTTCATAATTAAATTTTATCTAATGTTGATCTTGCAAATCTAATCAATAATCATAAATTTACATTAAAACTTGTTTTCAATTTACATTCTTTCAGGAACTTCAATTCCCAATAACAAAAATGCGAGTTTAATAGTGTCAGCCACTTTTTTAGACAATCGAACTCTAACTATTTTTTTATCTTGATTTTCTTCTCCTAAAATAGATACGTTTTGATAAAAAGAATTGAATTCTTTTACCAAATCGTAGGTGTAATTTGCAATAACTGCTGGCGAATAATTAGCTGCGGCTTGTTGAATTATTTCAGGAAATAATTCTAATTGTTTTATCAATTCCTTTTCTTTTTCATGTAAATCAATAGCAATAACTGGTTTTGAAAAATCGAAATTAGCTTTTCTAAGAATGGATTGAATTCTTGCATACGTATACTGAATAAAAGGCCCTGTATTGCCCTGAAAATCGACCGAAGATTTTGGATCGAATAAAATTCTTTTTTTAGGATCTACCTTTAGTATAAAATATTTTAAGGCACCTAAACCAATTGTTTTGTATAAGTCCTGTTTTTCTTGCTCCGAATATCCATCTAATTTTCCTAGTTCATCAGATATTTCTTTTGCTGTTGATCTCATTTCGACAATTAAATCATCTGCATCTACCACTGTTCCCTCCCTCGATTTCATTTTTCCAGAAGGTAAATCTACCATTCCATAACTTAAGTGAAACAGGTTTTTTGCCCAAGAATACCCCATTTTTTTTAGGATTAAGAATAATACTTTAAAATGATAATCCTGTTCATTTCCTACTGTATAAATCATTCCGTTAACATCGGGTGTATCTTTTACACGCTGGATAGCTGTACCAATATCTTGCGTCATATACACCGCGGTTCCGTCGGAGCGCAATACTAATTTTTCATCCAAACCTTCATCGGTTAAATCACACCATACAGAATGATCTTCTTTTCTGTAAAAAACACCAGATTTCAGTCCTTTTTCTATACAGTCTTTTCCTAATAAATAGGTGTTGCTTTCGTAATAGAGTTGATCAAAATCGACTCCTAGATCTTTATACGTAATCTCAAAGCCATCATATACCCAAGCATTCATTTTTTTCCAAAGAGCAAGCACATGTTTATCTCCAGCTTCCCATTGTAGTAACATTTCTTGCGCTTGTAGTATAAGTGGTGCTTGTTTTTTTGCTTTCTCTTCAGAAAGTCCGGCAGCAACTAGTTCAGCAATTTCTTTTTTGTATTCTTGATCGAATTTTACATAATAATTTCCAACTAATTTATCCCCTTTTAATCCTGTTGACTCAGGCGTTTCTCCATCTCCGAATTTTTCCCAAGCAAGCATCGATTTACAAATATGAATTCCACGATCATTAATGATTTGGGTTTTGTATACTTTTTTTCCGGAAGCTTTGATAATTTGTGCAACAGAAAATCCTAATAAATTATTTCGGACATGACCTAGGTGCAGAGGTTTGTTTGTATTTGGGGAGGAATATTCAACCAAAACAGCCTCTTCATTCTTTTTGGGAGAGGTGTAGCCAAAGGTAGTATCTGGATAGATAGTATTAAAGAAATTTAAGTAGAAAGCATCTTTGATGACTAAGTTTAAAAAACCTTTTACTACATTAAACCCAGAAATTTCTGAAACCTTTTCAACAATATAATTCCCTAAATTTTCTCCTATTTGAACTGGGTTTCCTTTCTTGTAGCGTAACATCGGAAAAACTACGACGGTAATATCGCCCTCAAATTCTTTTCGTGTCGCTTGGAATTCTACCGATGGTATTTCGGTATTATAGATTGCTAAAAAACCCTCTTTAATTTTGGTTTCTATGATATTTTGAATATTCATTAAATATTGAAAATTGAACTGCGAAATTAAACATTTTTATTTGTTTTATTGAATGATTTTTGCTCAAGAATAATTGTATTTTTACACAGTGAATTAGACGTTGAATACTCTTGACAATATTTAAAGTATTATTATTGTTAAGTTGAGTGGTGTTGTAACTACTATTTAGATTGATTGAAATTAGTAAATGAAGTTTATTCAAACCAGTTTTATATGGAAAAACGCTTAGAAAAACTCCCTAAATTAGCGCAAGATGCTTATAAAGAAAATAAAAAATATTTTGCAAATTTAAGAAAGAGAACGCCGAAGAATTTGGATTATGTGATGCAAGATTTACATGATAAAGAGTTTGCAAAAACAGATTGTCTAGAGTGTGGAAACTGTTGTAAAACCACCTCTCCAATTTTTACAGATAAAGATATAGAACGTATTTCTAGATATTTGAAAATGAAAGTTATTGACTTTAAAACTCAATATTTAGAAAGAGATCAAGATGATTTTATGGTTTTAAAAACAGCTCCATGTTCTTTTTTTGATGATAGAGATAATAGTTGTTATATTTATAAAGTACGCCCGAAAGCCTGTTCAGAATACCCCCATACGAATAGAAGAAAATTTATTCAACTTACAGATTTAACGATTGCTAATACAGCAATTTGTCCTGCTACCTTCAGTATTGTAGAAGCTTTAAAAAAGCAGTTCCCTTTTAAGCCCAATAAGAAAGTTAAAAAGAAGTTAAAATGAGGGGTGAAATTTTGAGATTTCCAACAAAAAAATAATATAATGCATTTTGGCACAATAATTGTTTTAAAACAATTGAGGATGGTTAGTGAATTATCTTCTTGTGTTTATTTAAAATTAGTTGATTTATAAAACCATCTTGTAAGAGATGGTTTTATTATTTTATTGAATCTATCAGAACCATAATAGAGAAGCTAACTAAAATTTGAATACCTCTCTGCAATAGCTTTAATCTCTTACTCTAAAAAACCTCTCTCCCGCATCCAAATATCATTGAACATTTTACCAACATATCTGCTTCCGTGATCGTGAAATAAGACTACTACCACATCTTCTTTTGTAAAATGTTCTTTTAATTGTAGTAATCCTTTTACGGCAGCACCAGCAGAATTTCCTAAAAACATTCCTTCTTCTTTTGCCAAGCGTTGGGTATAGATTGCAGCATCTTTGTCGGTTACTTTTGTAAAACCATCTATGATACTGAAATTTACATTTTTTGGTAATATGTCTTCACCAATTCCTTCTGTAATATAAGGATAAATTTCATTTTCATCAAAAATACCTGTTTCGTGATATTTTTTAAATACAGAACCATAGGTATCTATTCCCCAAACTTTTACTGATGTTCCTGCTTCTTTTGCCTTCATTTTTAGGTAACTTCCAACACCTGAAATAGTACCTCCTGTTCCTACACCCACTACAAAATGAGTTACTTTTCCTTGCGTTTGTTCCCAAATTTCTGGACCTGTACTTAAAAAATGTGCTCTGCAGTTACTCGGATTATCATATTGATTTACAAACCAAGAATTAGGAGTTTCTTCTCCCAAACGTTTAGAAACCGAATAGTAAGAACGTTCGTCTTCTGGTTCAACATTTGTAGGACATACAACTACTTCTGCACCCACTGCTCTTAAAATATCAATTTTTTCTTTAGATTGTTTGTCTGGCATTACAAAAATACATTTGTAACCTTTTACAATTGCTACTAACGCCAATCCCATTCCAGTATTTCCAGAAGTTCCTTCTATGATAGTTCCTCCAGGTTTTAAACGACCCTGCTTTTCTGCATCTTCTATCATTTGCAACGCCATTCTATCTTTTACCGAGTTTCCTGGATTAAAAGTCTCGTATTTTGAAAGCACCAAACATGGCAATTCTTTTGTTAAAACATTTAATTTCACCAGAGGGGTGTTTCCAATTGTTTCCAGTATATTTTCTGCGTAGTCCATCTCTTTGATTTCTTACAACAAAGATAAGGGATTTTTTGGGTGGCTTGTTAAAAAGGATGACATTTCAATTGCCTATTTACTAAGAATTTTTAACAATGTAATACTTATGCAAACTTAATAGATGTTGAAGGCTGAATTTTAGTAACAATATATGAGGGGATAATTAGCATTAAAAAAGATACGATTAAGGTTCCGATGTTCAGCAATAGTATAGTATTTAAAGTGAGATGAACTGGCATAGTAGTCACATAATATGTTTCAGGATTTAATGCGATCACTTTAAAATAATATTGAATAAATAGCATAGACAGACCAATAATATTTCCCCAGAATAGTCCTTTTAAAATAAGGTAAGAAGCATTGTATAAAAATATTTTTCGGATGCTTTTATTGGTTCCACCTAACGCTTTTAAGATCCCAATCATTTGAACGCGTTCTAGTATTAGAACGAGTAGGGCAGTAATCATATTTATTCCTGCAACTAAAATCATAATTATAATAATAAACCAAACATTATTGTCGAAAAGTTGAATCCATTCGAATACTGTTGGGTTTGTTTCTAAGATCGTTTTACTATTTAAAGTTACTCCAATCTGATTGTAAACTTCTTCACCTTTGGCTTTAATAGTATTAAAATTTTCTAGGATAATTTCAAATCCACCTACTTCATCCTTAGACCATTTATTTAAATTTTGAACTTCTCTCAGATCACCAATCATCATGGTGTTGTCGAATTCAGTAAATCCTGAGTTATAAATTCCAACAATAGTATACTTTCTATTTGAGGGTAATTTACTGGTAGTGGTTTTTAAGAAAGTAGCTAAAATGGTATCATGTAATTTTAAATGTAAACGATTTACAATCGTTTGAGATAATAAAACTTCTTTTGTTCTTGGAAGTTTTAAATTAGGAATCCTACCAGCAATCAAATACTCTTTAAAAAAAGTCCAATCGTAATCTGTAGTAACCCCTTTAAAGATAATTCCCTCAAAATCAGTTTTGGTTCTTAATATTCCTCCTTTATTTGCAAAAACTTGAATATTTTTAATCCCTTTAATAGTCTTAAAATTAGGATAAAAATCTTGATTTTTTTCAATTGAAATCGTAGAAATATTAGAATTATTGCTGTCGTAATTTACAATTTGGATATGTCCTTTGAAGCCTGCAATTTTATCTCGAATTTTGTGTTGTAAACCAGCAGCCGAAGCAACTGCAATTAGCATAATAATAATACCCAACGCAATTGCAGTGATTGCAATTTTTATTATTGGCGATGAAATACTATTTTTATACTTTTTGCCAGTAATAATGCGTTTCGCAATAAATAACTCGTAATTCAAATTGATGATTCTTTTTAAACCTTTCAAAAGTACATATTTATTATTGTTTTTTGTGTTCAATCTTCAGCTCATTTCTCTTGCACAAAATTCACTATTTCCTTTAAAAAATAATTTACAACAAAATGATCTTGTTCGAACTGGTGCAGAGAGAACGGATGTATATCTTTCTTTTTTGAAAAATAAAAATGTAGCAGTTGTAAGTAATCAGACCTCCGTAATTTATACTTCTAAAGATTCTATTTTTGAGGTATTCCCGGGAGGAACTGATATTTCTTCTGATCCTATAATATATGATAAGACTCATTTAGTAGATAGCTTACTTTCTTTAAATATTTCTGTAAAAAAAGTATTTGCTCCAGAACACGGCTTTCGAGGAAAAACGGATGCAGGTGAAATTGTAAAAGATGGATTCGATTCCAAAACAGGATTGCCAATTATTTCTTTATATGGGATCAATAAAAAAACTTCTGCAAAACACTTACAAGGAATTGATGTGGTCATTTTTGATATTCAAGATGTAGGAGCTCGTTTCTACACTTTTATATCAACGTTGCATTATGTAATGGAGGCTTGTGCAGAATCTGGTCTTCCTCTTTTAGTTTTAGACAGACCAAATCCTAACGGACATTATATAGATGGGCCTGTTTTAGAATTACAACATAAGTCTTTTGTTGGGATGCATCAAGTTCCTGTTGTGTATGGAATGACCATAGGAGAATATGGATTAATGATCAATGGAGAAGGATGGTTAAAGAACGGGGTTCAATGTGATTTAAAGGTTATTTCCTTGGAAAATTATACCCATGATACTATGTATAGCTTACCGATAAAACCATCCCCTAATTTACCAAATGACAAAAGTATTAATCTTTATCCAAGTTTGTGTTTCTTCGAGGGAACCAATGTGTCTGCAGGGCGTGGAACAAAGTTGCAATTTCAAATATATGGTTCTCCTTTTTTGAAAAATGCTAATTTTATTTTTATACCTCAACCTAATGATGCTGAAAAAAACCCAAAAAACAAAAATCAAAAATGTTTTGGTGAAGATTTAAGAACCAAACAAATGTTACATCAATTGGATTTGTCTTACCTAATAAAAGCCTACAAAAACAATTCTTCTGAGGTTTTTTTTAATAGCTTTTTCACAAATCTAGCAGGAACAAAGAAGTTACAGCAACAAATAGAAAAGGGGCTGTCTATAAATGAAATTAAAAATTCATGGAAGGAAG
>MDTG01179348.1_pt1 | contig 10166 bp, 11 predicted proteins | sample 811421 | NCBI WGS metagenome assembly MDTG01 (sample SAMN05326645, study PRJNA326480) | marine metagenome | isolation source: seawater | place: Pacific Ocean: South East | collected 2011 | reverse complement strand
TAGACATAAACCACATTTCTTAGATTTAGTTAAAAATAAATTAGATATTACATTTGCTAATGAACAAGAAATTACATCATTGATTAATGCTAAAAACTTCGATGAAGTTATAAACTTTTCTAAGCAGCTAGGTAAACTAATAGTACTTACCAGAGGAGAAAATGGTGCTGTAGCAATAAAGGGTAATGATGTAGTTGAATGTGGTATTGAGAAAAATCTTAAAATTGTTGACCTAACTGGAGCTGGAGATCTTTTTGCTGCTGGATTTTTACATGGACATGTAAATAATTTATCTATCAAAGAAAGTTTACAAAAGGGAACGGAAATGTCTTCAAAAGTTATTCAACAAATTGGTGCAAGACTTTAAATTTATTTTTTTCTTCTTTTAAAACTTCCTTTGCCTTTTTTTGGCTTAACGATTTTTGGTTTATACTTTTTGGACATTAAATCTTTTGCGATAAAATTTCTTTTTTTCATTATATTTTATAACCACCTTTAGTACTTATGATAAAGTTATCATCTTGAAATCCATCTTTGATTTTTTTTCTTAATCTGTAAATATGAGTTTCAACAGTATGTGTTTCTAAAACTGAATTATGTCCCCAAACTTCTTTTTGTAAAACATCTATGGATTTAGGTTCGTTTGAATTTTTTAAAAAAAGTATAATATCAATTTCTCTCTCTGTTAATTTCACTTTTTTACCTGAATTTAGAATTTCCCTTGAATTAATATCTAATTTGTAATTGTTAATTAATATTTCAGACTGAAAATTGTATTTTTGCTTAAGTAAAGCCAAATTAACTTTTTCAACAATTGAATTTATTTTATATGGAAAATTATCAATAATAATTTGATTTTTTTGATTTTTTATCTCGTTAGATAAATTGGTTAAAACAACAAAATAATCAGAATTGTCGTGATTTAAATTTTTAATATTTTCTTCTTTTTCAAAATTTAATAAATCAAAATTAAAATTCTCTTTAATTTCATTTAAAATATTAAATAAAACTGGTATCTTATAGATTATTAAACTTTGTTTGCTCATAAAATTTCAAACTATGATAATAAAAGTTAAAAATAAAGATAGCCTAATAATTGGAGAATTTCGCCTAAAATGTTCAGTTGGGAAAAATGGCTTTAAAAAGAGAAAGGTTGAAGGAGATTATTATACCCCATCAGGGAAATTTGAAATTGGTAAGCTTTACTGGAGACCTGACAGAGTTAACAAACCTGAAACAAGTTTATACTGTAAACAGATTAAAAAAAATAGTGGATGGTGCACAGACTCAAAAAGTAAATTATACAATAAAGAATTCACTATAAATAAAAAATTTAAGCATGAAAAACTTTATAGAAAAGATGATAAATATAATTATTTTATATTAATTAAATATAATTATAAAAAAACGATCAAAGGTAGTGGTAGTGCGATATTCATACATCTGACCAAAAATTATAAGCCAACTGCTGGATGCATTGCTTTATCAAAAAAAGATTTTTTAATACTTGCTAAACTAGTTAATAATAAAACCAAAATAATTATAAATTAATATCTATTACCAAAAATTTTAGATCCAATTCTAAGAAAGGTAGATTTATGCTTAATTGAAATTAGGTAGTCTTCGGACATTCCCATACTTAGCTCTTTCAATCCACTTGAAGCGGATAAATCATTCATCTGTGAAAAGTAAATTTCAGTTTTATTATCATTTGGAGGTATACACATTGTTCCAATTACATCTAAGTCAAGATTTTTACAAGAATTATGAAAATCATTTAAATCGTTTTTATCTATCCCCGATTTTTGTTTTTCACTTTCAAAATTTATTTGGATAAACAATTTTGGTTTGACTTCATATTTTTTTTGTTCATCAGATATTTTTTTAGCTAATTTTAAATTGTCTAAAGAATGTATATAGTCAAATATTTTGAGGGCTGGTTTTACTTTATTGCTCTGAAGTCTACCTACCATATGTAGTTTAATATTACTATTTCTGCTTTTAATTTCAGTCCATTTTTCAGCAGCTTCTTGAACTTTATTTTCTCCAAAGTCATAATGACCATGTTCAATAAGGTGGGAAATATAATCTATTTTAAATGTTTTTGAGACTGCTATTATCTTAGGTGAATAATTATTATAATTTAATTCATTAATTTTTACTTGAATTATTTTTTTAATATTTATTAAGTTTTGAACAGTTATATGCATAAAAATTTTTTAAAAAAATATTACTTTATCAATAATTTTGATCCAAAACACTTAATTAAATTGGAAAAAAACGTTTCAATTATTTATAGGAATTATAATGAAAATATTGATGAAAAATTGATAATTAAGATTAAGAATTTCTGCAAGAATACCAATAAAAAATTTTATTTATCTAATAATATTAAAGTTGCAATAAAACTAGATTTAGATGGAGTTTATCTGCCTTCATTTAACAAACAAATTATACAAAATTGCTATTTACATAAAAAAAATTTTAAAATTTTAGGATCAGCGCATAATTTAAAAGAAATTCTTATAAAAGAAAAACAAAAAGTTTCGGAAATATTTATCTCTCCTTTATTTAAAAAGAAAAAATATCTAGGACTTAATAGATTTAGAAAATTATCTTGTCTAACAAATGTAAATATAATTGCATTGGGAGGTATTAATGAAAGAAATATTAAGTCTCTAAGGCTTGTGAGTGTTATTGGATTTGCAGCTATATCTTATTTTGAGCAAAAAAAAACGGCCTCTTAAATTAATAAGAGGCCGTTTAAATATTTATTCTAAGTTAGATTAGAATGAGAAAGCAACGTTAAGTTCTGTAACTTTATCGTTAGTTCCAGATGCTCCTGCAACGTTGTCAGTCTTATTGAATAATCCACCAAATGACATTGATCCCATTGTGTATGAGAAAGATACCCCTGAAGATTCTTCTTCAGTTGCAGTTCCCATATCTACATCAGAATTACCCCAAGCAATTGAAAGATTTTCATTAACTGCTAAAGATAATGCAACGTGGTCTCTGTGCTCATCATTAGTTCCTGCAGCATCAAAGTCGATTTGTGATCTTTGATATCCAGCAGTAATTCCACCAACTGTGTATTTGATGTATTGAGTGTCTTGGTCAGATGTACTTCCGTCAGCACCAGTACCAGCACCAAATTCTAGACCATCAATTCCAGAGTAGTTAACTACTATTGAACTGTCTGATCCACCTGCGTTAGTTGCTATGTTACCACCTTTAGCCCATTCACCACTTATGCCAATGTCACCAAAAGATCCAGAGTAAACAACGTTGTTTACACTTGTCATAGTACCAACAACACCATTGTCGTCAGCGTCAGTATTATCCCATACTTCTCCGTATGCATTAGGCATTACGTCGTCATATGCTGATAAACCACCAGCACCACCTGAACCATGAAATGATACAGTTCCCATACCATCACCTAGTCCAATAGACATGCTGTAGTCGTCCATTACGTCATTATCTAACTCGTATGACACACTTATTGTCATTCCGTTATCCATGTCACCACTTCCTGAGAAAGTAACTGAGTTACCCATAGTAAGTGCTTGACCAGTAACTTCATCATCATCACCTGATGTCCAAGTCAAAGAAGCTCCTGCTGTAGCTGTCATTTCTGCAGCATAAACATTAGAAGCGATTAGGGATCCAGCTAAAGCTGTTAACCCTACTTTTTTTAGTTTGTTCATAAATTAAACTCCTGTGTTTTGTTAATAATTAATTATAAACAGGGGTAGTTTTAGCAAAATTTGCTTTTATTTTGGTTTAAAATTAAGCAAATACATTTAAAATTTAATAAGTGTTACATTTTTGCATCACTTAATAAATCCCAATATATCTGTATTTTTGAGCATTTTATAGTTAAAAGTGTATATCTTTGTGCTATTTTGTTTATTACCATATTTAATCATGAAAGAATTTAAAAAAATCTTAACATTAATTTACTTATCGAGCTTAATCTTAGTACTTAACTCGTGTAATATTTATAGGCCAGTAGACGCTAGCAAATTTCCACCTGAGCCAGATAAAAGGGTTCAAAAAAATATTGAAGAAGGAAGAGGATTTAGGCTTTTTGATCCAAACAAGAAAAACTCTGGCACATTCGATTTTGCAAGTTCAAATGAATTATGGAGAGCGTCTTTAGAAGTTATTGATTTTATGCCATTGGTATCAGCAAATTATAGTGGGGGAATCATTATTACAGATTGGTATACTGATAATTCTACCACTAATGAAGCCATTAAAATTACAATAAGATTCTTATCTAATGAAATTGGTGTTGGTTCATTGGATGTAAAAATATTTAAAAAGATTTGTGATAGCCTTAACAGTTGCAGAACTGTTGAAGAAAAAGGATCTTTAGTTGCTGAGGTTAAAAAAAGTATCTTAAAAAGAGCTGCAATCTATGAAAAAGAAAAAAAAGATAAAAATTTCAAAAAATATAAAATGAGTACACCTGGTAAATCAGATTAAATCAATATATTAAATCATTTTAAAATTGTGAGCAGATATAATTTCAAAGAAATTGAAGAAAAGTGGCAAGAATACTGGGAAGAAAAAAAAATCTTTAAATCTAAATTAGACAGAAAAAAGAAAAAATTTTATTGTTTGGAGATGTTTCCATATCCTTCAGGTAAAATTCATATGGGTCATGTTAGAAACTACACTATTGGTGATGTTCTAGCGCGCGTTAAGACAATGCAAGGATACAATGTTTTACATCCTATGGGTTGGGATTCTTTCGGATTGCCTGCTGAAAATGCTGCAAAAGAAAACAAACTACACCCTAAAGAATGGACTGAAACAAATATTTCTGTAATGAAAAATCAATTAAAAAAGATGGGATTATCAATAGATTGGGATAGAGAAATATCAACTTGTTCAGAAGATTATTACAAACATCAACAACTTTTTTTCTTAGAATTATATGAAAAGGGATTGGTTTATAGAAAAGAAAATTATGTAAATTGGGATCCTATAGAACAATCAGTTTTAGCAAATGAACAAGTGATCGACGGAAAAGGATGGAGATCGGGAGCTATTGTACAAAGAAAAAAATTAAATCAGTGGTTTTTTAATATATCAAAGTTTTCTCAAGACTTATTAGACGGTTTAGACAAATTAGAACAATGGCCAAATAAAGTTAAAACTATGCAAAAAAATTGGATCGGTAAATCTTTTGGGTGTGAAATTGATTTTGAAATTAAAGGTAAATTGCCAATAAAAAAAATAAAATGTTTTACAACTAGACCTGATACACTTTTCGGTTTTTCCTTTTTGGCAGTTTCTGTTGATCATCCTATATCTAAATTTTACAAAGACGATAAGAAATTTAATGAATTCAAGGATGAATGTTCTAAAACTGGAACTACAGAAGAGTCTATTGCTCAGGCTGAAAAAATAGGTTTTAAGACTGATTTGCTAGCAGTAAATCCAATAAATCCAAAACAAAAGGTCCCTGTTTATTTTGCAAATTTTGTATTAATGGATTACGGTTTTGGAGCAGTTTTTGGCTGTCCAGCTCACGATCAAAGAGATTTTGATTTCGCAAAAAAATATAATCTTGAAATAAAAACTGTTGTCAAGCCAGCGGATGAAAAAGATAATTTTAATGTTGAAAGAGAATCTTATCCTGGACCTGGTATAATAATAAATTCAGATTTTTTAAATGGTTTGAATGCTCCAGAGGAGTCCGTAATAAAAACCATTGAAATATTAGAAAAAAAAGAAATTGGGAAAAAGAAAATCAATTACAGGCTAAAAGATTGGGGAGTATCTAGGCAGAGATATTGGGGCTGTCCAATTCCAGTCGCTTACGACAAAGATGGAAATGTAGTCACTATTCCGAAAAGTCAATTGCCAGTAAAACTTCCAAATAAGATAGATTTAAATAGCAAAGGAAATCCTTTAGATGGAAATTTAGAATGGAAAAATATAACCATTGGAAATAAAAAATTAACAAGAGAAACTGACACTTTAGATACTTTTGTATGTTCATCTTGGTACTATTTAAGATTTTGTTCTCCAAAGGAGAAGGATTACGGCTTTAATTCTGAAGAGATAAAGTATTGGATGCCAGTAGATCAATACATAGGTGGAGTTGAGCATGCCATATTGCACCTTTTATACTCAAGGTTTTTCACAAGAGCTTTGAATTATAAAAATGAAAAAATTAATTTAAAAGAACCATTTAGTGGACTATTTACTCAAGGAATGGTTTGCCATGAGACTTATAAGGATGATGAAGGTAATTGGTTGAGCCCAGATGAAGTGCGTAGCGAGGATGGGAAAAGTTTTTTTAAAGTAAATGATACATCAAAAAAAGTTGTGGTTGGATCTTCAGAGTCCATGTCTAAATCAAAAAAAAACACAATTGATCCACAAAAAATAATTGATTCTTATGGAGCAGATGCTGTTAGATTATTTATATTATCTGATAGTCCACCAGAAAAAGATGTGCAGTGGTCAGAACAAGGAATGGTTGCCGCTTTTAAGTTTATTCAAAAACTATGGTTGTTACACGAAAAAATAAAAAATAACCTGGTTGATAATATTGAGGACAATTTTGACAAAAAATTTTCTAAATTTGTAAATCAAACCTTATTTAAAATTAATAACAATCTAGAAAGATTTAATTACAATGTAATTATTGCAATACTATATGAAACTTATAACCATCTAACTCAAAGATTGAACGATAATAGTACCAAAATATATATAGATGATTATAAAAAAATTCTCTCTATAATGTTTCCAATAATTCCTCATTTTGTGTCTGAATGTTTTAGTGATTTAAAAATAGATATAAATCAAAAGTGGCCCGAGATTGATAAGGACAATTTGGAAGAAGAAAAGATAGATTATGTAATACAAATTAATGGTAAAAAAAGAGGTGTTTTAAACGCATTAAAGAATATAACTGAAAGTGAACTTTTAAAACAAATTAAAACTAATGACAGAACAAAAAAAATAGTCGAAAATAAAGTAATTAACAAAATTTTTTTTGTAAAAAATAGGCTAATAAATATTTTATTAAAATGAAGTATAAAAATATATATCAATTTTTTGTAATTTTACTTTTTTTGGCAGGATGTGGTTACAAACCGATCTTCTCTATAAATAATTCAAATTTTAAAATATCCAAACTTAACGCTTTAGGGAATAAAGAAATTAACAGAGTAATAGAGAGTAAATTAGATAACTATAAAAACGCAAAATCATCCAATAATTTATATGAGTTAGAAATTTCATCAAAACTAAACAAAAATACTCTATCCAAAGACACAAAGGGTAATCCAAGTAAATTTAATTTAGTGTTGGAAGTAAATTTAAATATTTCAAAAAATAATCAAATTTACAAAAAAACAAAATTTAAAAGAAGCATAAGTTATAATAATTCTACAAATAAATCTGATTTGTATAAATATGAAAGAAATATTAAAAAAAATCTCGCAGAAAAAGTAACTGAAGATATGATTATATTTATTCAGTCTTTAAACAACAAATGATAATAAAAAAATTTGAATTAGATAAATTAATTTCGTTATCATCAAATTTTGTTCTTCTATATGGGGAAAATGAAGGATTAAAAAAAGATATTATAAATAAATACTTTTTAAAAAATTTCAAAAACAAGTTGGAAAAATTTGATGAAAATGAAATTATTTCAAACTACGATAACTTCATATCAAGTTTATTAAATAAGTCATTTTTTGATGAAAAAAGGTGCATTTTAATATCTAGATTGTCAGAAAAAATAACAAAATTAATTGAAAGTTTAGACCAAAGAGATTTGGGTGATACCTTATTAATATTTAACTCTAATGCACTAGATAAAAAATCGAAACTAAGAAATTATTTTGAAAATGATAAAAATAAAATATGCATACCAGTTTATGCGGATGATGCTAAAGATTTAACAATATTGGCTAATCTTTTTTTCAAAGAAAGAAAAATTCCAGTATCTAGAGAAATAATAAACATAATAGTAGATAGAGCTGCAGGTGATAGGCAAAATTTAAATAATGAGTTAGAAAAAATATCTATTTTTTCATATGGGAAAAGTCAAATTTCAAGTGAAGAAGTAAGCTCATTAACTAATTTAGCAGAAAACTATGGTGTTTCGGAGTTAGTAGATCAGTGCTTATCTAAAAATTTAGTTAAAACAACAAAGATATTAAATGAAAATAATTTTTCAAATGAAGATTGTATTTTAATCATTAGAACGTTTTTATCCAAATCTAAAAGGCTGTTAAAACTAAAAAAAAATTTTGAAGAAAGTAATAATTTAGAAAAAACAATATCTTCATTCAAACCACCTATATTTTGGAAAGATAAAAATCTTGTTCAAAATCAAATATTAAAGTGGTCAACTAAAAATGCTGAGAATTTAATAAATGAAATAAACGATACTGAATTATTAATTAAAAAAAATTCAAGTAACTCTATTAATATCTTAGCGGATTTTATTTTTTCAACAGCAAATCAATCTAGTAATTAGCCTTTATAATCTCAATTAATCTATTTAACTGCTCTAGGTTTTTATATTCAAAATTAACTTGACCAGAATTATTTCTTTTATTTCTAATTGATGTTCTTATTCCAGTTTTTTGTTCTAAGGCTGTTTCTAAATCCTTCAAATTAGGGTCTCTTGAAAAATTTTTACCCTTTTTAATATTCTTCAAAGATCTCACTAGGTTTTCTGACTGTCTAACTGAAAGTTTTTTGTCAATAATTTTTTTTGCTAAGAAGTACGCATTTTCTAATCCGACCAAAATTTTTGCATGACCTTGTGATAATTTTCCTTCCTCAATCAGAGAAATTACTTCTTTAGGCAAAGAAAGTAATCTTAAGCAATTAGTTATGTGTGTTCTGCTCTTTCCAATAAATTTTGATACTTTTTCTTGATCATATCCAAATTCATCGATTAATTTTTGGTAACCTGCGGCTTCTTCAATTGCATTTAAATCATGCCTTTGGACATTTTCTACGATGGCAAATTCTAAAGATTTCAAATCATCAGCTTCAATATGTACGACTGGTACCTCATGTAGTCCCGCATTTTGAGCGGCAACCCACCTTCTTTCTCCAGCTATTATTTCAAATTTTTCATCCTCAGAGTTAGATTTTCTTACTACTATTGGCTGCAAAATTCCTCTTTCTCTAATTGAGTTAGTTAGATCATCTAGACTTTCTTTGTCAAAGTTTTTTCTTGGCTGAAGCCTGTTTCTAACTAATGAACTCACTGAGATTTTGTTAGTTGTAGAAATTGTATTAGAGTCTCCAATTAAAGAAGACAAGCCTCTTCCTAGCCCTTTTTTATTTTTAAACGGATTGATCATGCTGCACTCTCCACTGGCTTATCTTGATTTAAAAATTCATCTGTAAAGTTGAAGTATGCTTTGCTCCCTGGACAACCTTTATCATATATTAGAACCGGAATGCCATGCGAAGGTGCCTCGGATAGTCTTACATTCCTAGGAACTGCTGTTACATAAACTTTTTCTTTAAAATAATTTCTTGCCTCTGTTTCAACTTGACTTGATAGCTTGTTACGCTTGTCATACATCGTAAGAAGTATTCCTCTGATGCTTAGAGATTGATTTAGATTTGATTTTATTCGTTCAATAGTTTTCATAAGTTGGGTTAGGCCCTCCAAAGCAAAAAATTCTGTTTGAAGTGGAACAACGAGTTCGTCAGAAGCTACCAAAGCCATAATTGTAAGTAAACTCAAGGAAGGTGGACAATCTATAAGGATATAATCATATGATGCTCTAGAATCATTTAAAATAGCGGTTAATTCGTCCTTTAATTTAAAGGCTCTTCGACTGTCACCAGCTGTTTCTACCTCCAAACCTGATAAATCAACGTTTGAAGTAATTAAATTTAAATTTTCAAAGCTTGTTGGTTGGATTACCTCTGAAACTTTTTTATTTCCATTAAGAACATTGTAAATTGTTAACTCAGAATCTTCTGTGTTTGACAATCCAAGACCTGTAGTAGCATTACCTTGGGGATCAAGATCAATCACTAAAATTTTTTTTCCTTTCATCGACAATCCAGCTGCTAAATTGATGACTGTTGTCGTTTTTCCTACCCCTCCCTTTTGATTTATTATTGAAATAATTTTTTTATCCATTTTTTTT
>MDTG01152907.1_pt1 | contig 10166 bp, 8 predicted proteins | sample 811421 | NCBI WGS metagenome assembly MDTG01 (sample SAMN05326645, study PRJNA326480) | marine metagenome | isolation source: seawater | place: Pacific Ocean: South East | collected 2011 | reverse complement strand
TAATAACTTTAAGTATAATGAGTAAGCTATGGGGAATCAGTGGAATGTTTTTGAGTATTCCTATTCTTGTTATTTTACTAATTATTTTTAGTAATTTTAAAGAAACAAAAAAAATTGCCGTTTTCCTATCTGAAAAAGGGCAGATTAGTTAGATTATCCTCTTTTTGAATTTTATGACTTAGTTCTATTGATAAAAGTAATCCAAATCCAAAAAAATAAGTTATCATTGCAGAACCTCCATATGATACTAAAGGTAGTGGTATACCTACTACTGGTGCCAAACCCATAACCATTGCCATATTTAGAACACCTGATAGAAAAAAATTTGTAATAATAGAAATACCAAGCACTTTTGAAAAAAAATTCTTTTCAATCGAATTACTAATCATATAACCAACTATGCATATTAAAATAAATAAACCAATAACCGATAATGTTCCTAAAAAACCAAATTCTTCACCTAGCATAGAAAAAATAAAATCAGTTTTTTTCTCAGGTAAAAAATCTAAGTGAGATTGAGTACCTTTTAGCCAACCTTTCCCAAAAAAACCACCAGATCCTATAGCTATTTCCGACTGTATAATATGATATCCAGTACCAAGTGGATCTTTATAAGGATCAAAAAAGGTTAATAATCTCTGTTTCTGATAATCATGAAGTAGATTCCATAAAAATGGTGATGAGGCCAAAAAAATTAAAAAAGTGAATATAAATAATTTAATATTTACCCCAACAACAAAAAATACAACTGCCCCCAATATTAAAAGGATTATAGCCGTTCCAAGATCAGGTTGATTGAGTATGACAAAGAATGGCAAAATTATTAAAAAAATTGGAAAAATTAAGAATAGATAATCCCTTAAATTATCAAATTTTCTTTCATCAAAAAATTTAGATAAAGCTAAGATTAAAAAAATTTTCATTATTTCTGAAGGTTGAATGTTAATCCCCAAGAAATTAATCCATCTACGTGATCCTTTTCCAATATATCCATAAAAAGTTGCATAAATTAAAACTATTAATCCTAAAATATAAAATACAAATGAATATTTTTGCCAGAAATTAATATTTACTAGTCCTACACACATCATAATTGAAAAACCAAAAAGTAATTTAAATAATTGAGAATAAGTTGCAGTAAGACCTTCTGCCCTACTTGCACTATAAATCATAATTAGTCCCACTAATGAAAGAAAAGTGACCAGAAAAATAAGAGTCCAATGTAAGTTTCTTATTTTATAAATAATTTCATTCAAATTTTTAACCTAATAAACTTAAAGTAAAATCCATAATATCTCTTGAAATCGGAGCAGCAACTTTTGAACCGCTTCCGTGATGTTCAATCACCGTTGCAATTGCATATTTAGGATTATCAAAAGGAGCATAACCAGTGAATATAGAGTGATCCCTAAGTTTATATGGTAATTCTTTGTTCTCTAACACACCACTTTCTCTCTCTGAAATACTTATTCTTCTTACCTGTGAAGTTCCGGTTTTTCCTGCCATCTTATAATGTTTATTTTTTAACTTAGAGGAAAAAGCAGTCCCTTTATACTCATTAACAACTTGATACATAGTATTTCGGACAATCTCAAATGATTTTTCATTATAATTCAATTTATCAAAATCATTTGATAGTTTTTGCTTTATTGTAGGAATAATTTCTTTACCTGAAGCGATTCTTGCAGTCATAGTTGCAATTTGTAGCGGAGTTGACAAAGTAAATCCTTGACCAATTACCGCATTATAAGTCTCACCTAAATGCCAAGAATCATTTTTATTTTTCTTTTTCCAATTTTGATCTGGCATAAGTCCATTTGATTCGTTTGGTAAATCTATTTTAGTTTTTGTTCCAAAACCAAATTTGTTAGCAACTCTTGCTAAATTATCAATATTTATCTCATTAGCTAAAGAATAGAAATAACAATCACACGACTCTTTAATAGCCCTGTTTAAATCAACTGAACCATGACCTTTTCTTTTCCAACAATGGAATCTATGATTTCCTAAATCTACAAAACCTGAACAGAAAAAATTTTTTTCAACTTTAAAATCAGGTTTTTCGAGAATAGCCATAGCTACAACTAATTTAAAAGTAGATCCTGGTGAGTATAAACCTGAGATAGGTTTATTTAGTAAAGGATTCAGTAAATCTGATTGCAGTGATCTCCACGTAGAACTTTTTACACCATAACTAAACTCATTAATATCAAAGGATGGAGATGAGACTAGACCTAAAACTCCTCCGTTCAGACAGTCTAAGATAACAATGCTCCCACTCTTTCCATCAAGTTTTTGATATGCAAACTCTTGAATATCAGCGACTAAATGTGTTTTTAAGTTTCGACCAGACATGCTTTTCGATGTTTCAAGTTTTCTTATAATTTTACCACTGGAATTTGATTCAATTTTTTGCCATCCTTGAGATCCAATCAAAGTTTTATCGTAAACTTTTTCAATCCCTGTTTTACCAATTTTTAATTCAGGTGCTTTAATGGATTGTTTTTTTCTTGATTCATATCCAACATATCCAACAACATGAGAAAAAGCATAGTTATTTCTATAGCTTCTTACTTTTTCTTTTTTAATATTCAAAAAAGGAAAATGATGCGAAAAATATTCAAAGATTTCTAGTTCATTCCAGTTTAAGTTCTTTTTAATCGTAACAAAATCATCCAAAGTTTCTCTTTTAATATTTTTTTTAAAATGTAATAGATCTTCTTCTGAAATATTAATAATTTTTTTCAAATCTTTAATATTTGATTGAAGTTTATTTTTTTTTTCTTTTAAAAAAGTTATTTGATAATCAATCCTATTTTCAGCAATTTTTTGCCCAAATGAATCAAAAATAACTCCTCTTTCAGGATAAAGTATCTTAACCTTAATTCTATTTGTTTCTGATAATCTTCCAAATTTAAGTTTATTAAGAATTTGAAGATGATAGAGTTTACCTATTAATAAAACAGAGAAGAATGCCTTACCAGCTCCAAGAATAAAAATTCTTCTCTGAAATTTCTTATATTCTTCAATATCTTTATTCATTTAAATACTTAATTTTTTCATTTATAAAATTAACAAAAAAGAAAAGCATAGGAAACAAAACAATTGAAATAGCAAGTGAAAAAAAAATCTCAATAAAATCAAATTCTAAAAAATTAAGATTTAATTTATAAGAAATAAAGTTTGTAATATTATAAACTAGAAGAAAAATAATAAATTTAAACCAAGTATTACTGAAGTTATTTGATAGTAAATTATCATTACTTTTTCTTTGAATCAAAAATATTATAAGAAAAATTAATGATGAAAGACCAAAAATTATATTATTAAAAAGATCAATTAAACAACCAAAAATTAAAATAACTGTGGGCCTTAATCTTTGATTGTCTATGATTATCCATGAATAAATTATTATTAAACCAATCTGAGTTTTAAAAGAACTATAGTCTAAAATATAAAATGGAATGGAATCAATAAGAATACAAAAAAAACAAATGTATACTGGCGAAGTTCTTAAAAAAATTGAGGATAATTTCTCCAAGAAATTATTACTCATCTTTCTTCAAAATTTGGATGTTCTTTTTCATAGTCATATACTAAAACCTTCACAAAAACTGAGTCACTTTTCTTAGCTGATGGAATAATAAATATTTCTTCACTGTTTTTAGCAATACTACCAACAATTATTCCCTCTTTAAAGTAACCTGAAACACTGGTAGTCAATACTAATTCGTTATCGATTAATCTTCTAATTTCTTCTAGATGCTTTATTTTTAAATGATTAGAATTACCCTGAACAAAGAACTTTAAATTAGTTTGTGCAGATAAAACTGGTAAATTAGATTTAGCATCTGTTATTAAAAGAACTTCAGAGGTATTTTTATTCACGTTAATAATCCTACCTAGCATTCCATTTTCGTTAAATACAGGGTTATTTAATTTCACATTATCTTCTTCTCCTACATCAATAAAAATATTTGACAAGGCAAAACTTGATGGATCAATTATTATTCTTGCAGTTATTTTTTTGGAAGCAGGTGGAGCTTTTAAATTTAATAAATTTCGTAGATTATAATTTTCCACCTTCAAAGCATACATTTCATTAAGTTGTTGTTTATAATTTATTATTTCTTTATCTAATTTATTGTTTCTCTCATCAATCTCAAAAAAATAATCTATTTTTTCAAAAAAAAATTTCATTTGACTTCCAGGTAAAGAAACAATGTTTGTAATGGGACTAAAATAATTAATTAAAGTCCTTCTTATTTCATTACTCTGATTCTGGTACAAGTACGACCAAATTATAAACGCAACTGAAACTAATATTGCAATAACAATTTCAATAAAAAAATAGTTAAAATAACTTGGTTTAAGAAAATTTGAGAAAGATGATCTGTATCCCATTTACAAAAGTTAATAACTGCTGGATAAAACTGAGCTAAGTGATTTTAAATTCTCAGCACACTTTCCTGTTCCTTGCACAACACAACTAAGAGGATCATCAGCTATTGTTACTGGTAAACCAGTTGAATCTCTTATTGTTTGATCAAGATCACCTAAAAGTGAACCACCTCCAGTTAAAACAATACCTTTATCAACTATATCTGCAGCTAACTCAGGATCAGAGTTTTCTAATGTATTTTTTACAGCTTCTATAATTGCTAAGACAGGTTCAGATAAAGCCTCTGCAATTTGCTTTTGATTTATAATTACTTCTTTCGGAACACCTTTTAATAAGTCTCTACCTTTTATATGAAGAACTTTCCCTTCACCATTTTGAGGAGGTGCTGCAATACCTATTGCTTTTTTAATTCTTTCAGCGCTGCTTTCCCCAACTAATAAATTATGGGCCCTTCTAATGTAGTTTATTATCGCTGAATCCATTGCATCACCACCAACTCTTACTGAGTGTGCATGAACTATACCTCCAAGCGCGAGTAATGCAACTTCCGTTGTTCCTCCACCTATATCTACAACCATAGAACCAGAAGGTTCAGTCACCGGCAAACCTGCACCAAGTGCAGCGGCCATTGGTTCATCAATTAAAAAAACTTTTCTTGCTCCTGCAGCAGCAGCAGATCCTTCAATTGCTCTTCTTTCCACAGAAGTAGCACCAGATGGAACACAGACAACCACTACTGGACTAAAAAAACTATTTTTAGAATGTGCTTTCCTAATAAAATGTTTGATCATTTCTTCTGCAACGTCAAAATCAGCGATTACTCCATCTCTCATAGGTCTTATAGCAGTAATATTCCCTGGAGTTCTTCCTAACATTGTTTTTGCTTCGTGACCAACTGCTAAAACTTTTGATTTTCCTTGTCTCTTATCATTAGATAAAGCTACAACTGAAGGCTCATTTAGAACAATACCTTTACCTTTTACATAAATTAGAGTATTAGCAGTACCCAAGTCAATTGCAATATCTTGCGAAAACAAACCAAATAAATCAAACATAATTAAACTCTTTAATCAAAATATACTTATAATGTAATTTTAAGGTAATTAATATATAAAAAAACTATATTGCATGTTTATCGATCGAATCATTCACTTTGGACCACTTTGAAGAAGGTGAAAATGCTTTTTCCCTTTTAACAATTAATTTGTTAAGTGCATTAATATAAGATTTAGCTGAAGCTACCATAGTATCAATATCCTTACCTATTCCCAAAACAGTAATCCCAGATTCTTCAAGTCTAACACTTACTTCTGCTTGTGCGTCAACGCCTTTGGTTATTGCATTAACTTGATATAGTATTAGTTTAGATTTATTAGGAATAATTTTTTTAATTGACTTAAATATTGCATCAATCGGACCTTGACCAATTGATGAGGAAGAAATAGTCTTATCAAAAACTAACATAGATATACTGGCACTAGCTTTTTCTTTATTTCCACATTTTACATCCAATTCTAAAAATTTAATTTTATTTTTTTCTAAAGACGACTGATCATCAATTAAAGCAATTAAATCTTCCTCAAAAATTTGTTTTTTTCTGTCAGCTAAATCTTTAAATTTTTTAAAAATATGATTTAATTCTTTTTCTGATAATTCAAAACCAAGTTCGTTTAATTTTACAGAAAAGGCATGTCTGCCAGAATGTTTACCTAAAACTAATTCTGAAGAGGAGAGTCCCACAGATTCGGGGGTCATTATCTCATATGTATTTGAATGTTTCAACATACCGTCTTGGTGAATTCCTGACTCATGAGCAAATGCATTTTTACCCACAATTGCCTTATTTGGTTGAACATTGAAACCAGTCGTGGAAGAGACTAACTGAGAAATTTTAGAAATCTTCTTTGTGTCAATATTGGTATAATAAGGTAATATGTCTTTTCTAGTTTTTAAACACACTACTATTTCTTCTAACGCAGCATTCCCTGCTCTCTCTCCAATTCCATTAATTGTACATTCAACTTGTCTTGCTCCTGAAGAAATTGCACTAATAGAATTAGAAACAGCCAAACCAAGATCATTATGACAATGAACAGAAATAATTGCTTCATCAATATTAATAACATTATTCTTTATTTTTTTAATTAGCTCGCCAAATTCGCTTGGCGTGGAATAACCAACTGTATCTGGAATATTTATTGTAGTTGCTCCACTTTTAATTGCTAATTCAATAGTCTTGTACAAAAAGTCTAGTTCAGTTCTAGAAGCATCTTCAGGTGACCATTCAACGTCATCTGTATATTTTTTTGCTCTTTTAACGCTTTTTTTAATAGCTTGAATAACGTCATCTCTTTTCATCTTTAGTTTATATTTCATATGAAGTTCACTCGTAGAAATAAAGGTATGAATTCTTGCCCTTTTAGCTCTCTTTAAAGCATCAGCAGCATTATCAATATCAGAAAACTGTGCTCTAGCTAATCCACAAACAATAGCATTCTTGCATAACTTTGAGATTTTAGATACTGCAGAAAAATCACCTTTTGAAGCATAAGGAAAACCAGCCTCAATTACATCAACATTCATGTTGTCCAATTTTTTGGCTATCACAATTTTATCTTCAACTGACATTGAAGCCCCTGCTGATTGCTCACCGTCTCTTAATGTTGTGTCAAAAATAATTATTTTATTTTCTTTAATCACTAAAAAATTCCTTACTGTTAATTTTTTTTCTTATCAACAATCTTATTAGCTGTTATCCAAGGCATCATAGTTCTCAATTTTTTTCCAACTTCCTCAATCTGCTTATTTTGTTGAATTTTTCTTTCTGCCTTAAAATTCAATTGTCCAGACTTACATTCTAAGATCCAATCTCGAGCAAATTTACCAGTTTGAATTTCAGCTAAAATCTTCTTCATTTCTAATTTTGTATCACTATTAATTACTCTAGGTCCTCTAGTCAAATCTCCATATTCAGCTGTATTTGAAATAGAATATCTCATATTTGCGATACCACCTTCATAAATTAAGTCTACTATTAACTTAACTTCATGTAAACACTCAAAATATGCCATTTCTGGGGCGTATCCAGCTTCAACAAGAGTTTCAAAACCATTTTGAATTAAAGCTGTTAAACCTCCACATAATACTGCCTGTTCACCAAATAGATCTGTTTCACATTCTTCCTTAAATGTAGTTTGAATAATTCCAGAACGACCTCCACCAATTGCAGACGCATAAGATAATCCTACCTCTAATGCATTTCCACTATAGTCTTGATTTATTGCAATCAAACATGGAACGCCACCTCCACTTAAATATTGAGATCTTACTGTATGACCTGGTCCTTTTGGAGCAATCATAAATATATCAAGATCTTTTCTAGGTTCAATTAGTTGAAAATGAATTGCTAATCCGTGCGCAAATAGTAATGATGCTCCTTCTTTTAAATTTTTTGACAATTCATCGTTATATAAATCTGCTTGCAGTTCATCTGGGACTAAAATCATACAAATATCAGCCCATTTTGCAGCTTCAGAAACAGTTAATACTTTAAATTTTTCTGATTCTGCTTTTTTAATAGATTTTGATCCTTTCCTTAACGCAATAACTACATCGTTGACTCCACTATCTCTGAGATTTAGAGCATGAGCATGTCCTTGACTACCGTATCCGATTATAGCTACTTTCTTCTTTTTAATTATATTTAAATCCGCGTCACTATCATAAAAAACCTTCATATCTTGTCCTTTTAAAACTATTTTTTTATATAATCTGAATTAAAAGACATAGAAACTGTTCCAGATCTTGTTAATTCAATAATTCCCATTGGTCTAACTTTACTTATAAATTTTGATATTTCCAATGTTGTACCAATCATTTCAAAAATTAATTCATTGTTAGAGTCGAATAGAATACTAGCATTGAATTTATTGGCAATATCAAATGTTTTTTTTCTCATTTTTTTTTTTCCAGATAATTTAATTAAAATCAACTCTTTAGCAACAAAAGATTTTTCTTCCGTCAAGTCAATCAAATTATGAACTGGGATTAGTTTGAGTAATTGAGACTTAATTTGATCAACAATGATTTTTGTTCCTGAAGTTACAATTGTAACTCGAGACAAAAACTTATCTGAGTCAACCTCAGAAACAGACAAACTTTCAATATTATAACCTCTACCAGAAAAAAGACCAACTACTCTAGCTAGAACTCCTGGTTCATTATCAACCATTATTGAAATAATGTGTTTTTGAGAGCTTTTATTCATACTAGATTACTATACTAATACCATTCCATCCTCGGATACATTATCTTCAATTTCGTCATCTTGGCTTAATAACATTTGATCATGTGTTGCTCCAGATGGAATCATTGGAAAACAGTTTTCTTTTTGATCAACACATACGTCAAAAATTACCGGTCCTTTTATCTCAATCATTTCTTTAATCATTGAATCAAGTTCAGAAGGTTTGGTTGCTCTCAAACCAGTTGCTCCAAATGATTCAGCTAATTTAACAAAATCTGGTAAAGAATTCATATAAGATTCCGAAAGTCTATTTCCATGCATTAATTCCTGCCATTGTCTAACCATTCCCATATATTGATTATTCAATATGAAAACCTTAACTGGCAATTTAAACTGTTTTAAAGTAGACATCTCTTGTATATTCATCAAAATTGAAGCTTCGCCAGCAACATCTATAACCAGCTTTTTAGGATGTGCTATTTGTACACCCATGGCTGCGGGTAAACCATAACCCATTGTTCCAAGTCCCCCCGAAGTCATCCAATGTTTTGGTTTATTGAAGGTAAGATACTGTGCAGCCCACATTTGGTGTTGACCAACTTCAGTTGAAAAATACGGTGAAAAATCTTTCGTTAAAGCATCTAGTCTTTGTAATGCATATTGAGGCTTAATAATATTTTTATCTTTTTTGTAATTTAAACACTTTTTGTTTCGCCAGGTATTAATTCTATCCCACCATTTTTTATATTTAGAAGAAGAAAATCTAATTTTCTGTTTTTCAATAGTTTCAAGAATGTTTTTTAAAACATTTTTAATATCACCCTGAATAGTCAAATCAACCGAGACACTTTTATTAAAAGAAGAAGCATCAATGTCAATATGTATTTTTTTTGACTTTGGTGAAAAACCTGATACTTTTCCAGTTATCCTATCATCAAATCTAGCTCCTATACATAAGATAAGATCTGATTGATGCATAGCTAAATTAGACTCGTAAGTTCCATGCATTCCGAGCATACCTAAACTTTGTTTATCTGAGGTTGGAAACGCACCAAGTCCCATCAATGTTTGAGTACATGGAAAACCTGTTTTCTTTATTAATTTAAACAATAATTCTGATGCCTTTTCACCAGAATTAACAACTCCTCCACCAATATAAAAAATTGGTTTTACAGTTTTTTTTAACATTTCTATTAATTTTAAAACTGATTTCTGATCAGGATTTATTCTTGGTGAATAGAAACTAACTTTTTTTGTTAGTTTTTTTCCCAAATAATTAGTTTTAAATGTTTGTATATCTTTCGGGATATCAACTAAAACAGGACCAGGTCTTCCATGTTTAGCGATATAAAATGCAGAATGGATTGATCCAGCTAATAGATTAACATCTTTTACCAAATAGTTATGTTTAGTACATGGTCTAGTTATGCCAACAATATCAGCTTCTTGAAAAGCATCATTTCCAATCATGTGAGTTGGTACTTGTCCTGAAATACAAACAACAGGAACTGAATCCAT
>MDTG01100899.1_pt1 | contig 10166 bp, 10 predicted proteins | sample 811421 | NCBI WGS metagenome assembly MDTG01 (sample SAMN05326645, study PRJNA326480) | marine metagenome | isolation source: seawater | place: Pacific Ocean: South East | collected 2011 | reverse complement strand
GGAGTAGCACTTTTATTTACACCTAAGACGTCATAATAATCTCTTTTTGCCATAACTAATTATAGACAAGCAGTTGTTAGCTTAGGCGCTTTTTTCTTTATTATCGTCTTTTACTTCTTCAAAGTCTGCATCAACAACGTTATCGTCTTTTTTTCCTTCTTTTTTATTATCTTTTGGTGCATCCCCAGGCTTGGCACTTTGTTGAGATTTATAAATTGCCTCGCCCAATTTCATTGAAGATTGGACTAATTCTTGAGTTTTCTTTTTAATCTCTTCAACATCTGTTCCCTTTAATGCATTTCTTAAATTTGAGGCTGCAGTTTCAATTGCTTTTTTATCTGCTTCTGAAACTTTGGCTCCATGTTCTTTTAAATTTTTTTCTGTGGAATGTACTAAAGTATCAGCTTGGTTTCTTGCATCAACAGCTTCTCTTTTTTTCTTATCTGATTCTTTGTTTGCTTCAGCTTCTTTAACCATTTTACTTATTTCTTCATCACTTAATCCGCCAGAAGCTTGAATTTGTATCTTTTGCTCTTTGCCTGTTCCTTTATCTTTTGCTGATACATTTACAATACCATTAGCATCAATATCAAATGTAACTTCAATTTGAGGAACCCCTCTAGGTGCCGGGGCAATTCCAACTAGTTCAAAATTTCCCAAAATTTTATTATCAGCTGCCATCTCTCTCTCACCTTGTAAAACTCTTATAGAAACTGCTGGCTGATTGTCTTCTGCTGTAGAAAATACCTGACTTTTTTTAGTTGGTATCGTTGTATTTTTGTCAATTAATTTAGTAGACACACCCCCTAAAGTCTCGATTCCTAAAGACAACGGAGTTACATCTAACAACAGAACATCTTTCACATCTCCTTGTAGGACACCAGCTTGTATAGCAGCACCCATTGCAACTACTTCATCAGGGTTTACTGATTTATTTGGATCTTTTCCAAAAAAGTTTTTAACTTCCTCAACAACCTTAGGCATTCTAGTCATTCCCCCAACCAATACGACCTCGTCAATTTCACCCGCTGATAGTCCAGCATCCTTTAGTGCAGTTTTACATGGCGGAATTGTTCTTGTTATTAAATCTTCAACCAAAGCTTCAAGTTTGGCTCTAGTCATTTTTAAATTAATATGTTTTGGTCCAGTTTTATCAGCAGTAATAAATGGTAAATTTATCTCTGTCTGAGCTGCAGATGATAACTCAATTTTAGCTTTTTCGGCAGCTTCCTTTAATCTCTGAAGAGCTAGTTTATCAGATTTTAAATCAATTCCATTTTCTTTTTTAAATTCACTTAATAAATAATCAACTATTGTATTATCAAAATCTTCTCCCCCTAGAAAGGTATCACCATTAGTCGACTTTACCTCAAAAACTCCATCACCTAATTCTAAAATTGAAACATCAAATGTTCCTCCACCAAGATCATAAACAGCTATTTTTTTATTTAGTTTTTTTTTATCTAAACCATAAGCAAGTGAAGCAGCTGTTGGCTCATTAATAATTCTTAAAACTTCTAATCCTGCAATTTTTCCAGCGTCTTTTGTCGCCTGTCTTTGAGCATCATTAAAGTACGCAGGAACTGTTATAACTGCTTTCGAAACCTCTTGACCTAAATATTTTTCCGCAGTCTCTTTCATTTTTTGCAAGACAAAAGCAGAAATTTGCGATGGTGAATATTTTTTACCTTTTGCTTCTATCCATGCGTCACCTTTTTCAGAATTAATTATTTTAAAGGGAGCTGTTTCTAAATCTTTTTTGACAGTAGGATCACTGAAGTTTCTTCCAATAAGTCTCTTAACGGCAAATATAGTATTTTCTGGATTAGTAACTGCCTGTCTTTTTGCAGGTTGTCCAATTAATTTTTCTTCGCCTTCAGTAAATGCTACTACTGAAGGTGTTGTTCTAGCACCCTCTGCATTTTCCAATACCTTAGCTTGTGCTCCATCCATAATGGCCACACATGAATTTGTTGTTCCTAAATCTATTCCTATTACCTTACTCATAATTTTGTTTAATAATGACTTTCATATAAGCTTTATTTTTTAATGTACAAGCTACGAACGCTTAATTTTTGTCCTTATTTTCCTCCATTTCTTGGGTTTTTTCAGATTTTTCTTCATCTTTATTCGATTTTTTTGATACGCTTACTAATGAGGGTCTTAATAATCTATCTTTCATCATAAAACCTTTCTGAATTTCTTGAACGATTGTGCCAGGTGCTTTTTCAACATTTCAACCTCCATCATTGCCTGATGCAGGTTTGGGTCTAGTTTTTCATTTACTGATTTTATAGGTTCGATATTATTTTTCTTTAGAATCGAAAGCATATCTTTATAAATAATATCTAAATGCTCAGTAATTTTTTTTAGTGCATCTGTATTTTTTAAATCTTCATCATTTTGTAAAGATATTTTAGATCTTTCTAAGTTATCAATTAAATTTAAAGACTCTCTTGCAAAAGAAAAGCCTCCATAATCAAATGCATCATCCTTTTCCTTTTCATATCTTCTTCTTTGATTTTCCATTTCGGCATATATTCTTGTAATCTTATCCTCTAGTTCTTTAATTTTCTCGTCAGGTGTAAATTCAGCCTCAGCTTTTACGTTTTCATTTTTGTCTTCATTGACTTTACTGTCATTTAATTCTTTTTCTGGTTTTTGTTGATTATCTTTTTTTATTTCTTCCTTTTCCATAGTATTCTATATGGTAAGAAAATATTGAATTTCTAGATGAAAAAAAAAAAAATTTTAAAGCTTATTATTGGGTCAAATAACAGAGGAAAAATAAGAGAAATAAGAGATTTGCTTCCAAAAAATATTAAAATTTATACAACTAAAGACTTTAAATTACCTAGCCCAAAAGAAACAGGTAAGACATTTTTACAAAATTCCTTAATTAAAGCTCGATACTTTTCAAGAAAATCAGGAAAGATTTGTATTGCGGATGACTCAGGTCTCGAGATCGATATTTTAAATAAAGAACCTGGAATTTATTCAGCTCGTTGGGGTGGAAAAAAAAATAACTTTAATTTAGCTATAAAAAAAGTTTATAGAAAATTAAATAAAGCTGATAAAAATTGGAAAAAGAAAAAAATAAAGGCAAGATTTATCTGTGCTATATCTCTATACGGACCTAAATTAAAAACAAGACAAACTCTAGGTAAAATTGAGGGATTTATTTCAAGTGTCAAGAAAGGTACAAACGGATTTGGTTATGATCCAATTTTTATTCCAAGAGGTAGTAAAATAACTTTTGGTCAAATGAAAATGTCAAAAAAATATAAAATAGATCACAGGTCAAAGGCTTTTAAAAAAATTAGAAAATTTTTTTGAACTCACCATCCTCAACACTGTAAAATGTTAATATATGATTAATTTTTTGATTGTTAATTTCAAAAATTCCTGTTGCTCCTTTAAATTTATTTTCTTTAGAAAATAATTTATTGTTAATTTGGAAATCGTTTTGTGTCAGTAAATAATAAACTAATCCAACTAAGTCATAAGCTAATATAGATATTTGACTAGGACTTTGATTAAAAAAATTTTTATAATCTGAATTAAAATTTTCATAATTTTTTTTATTTATTGAAGGAAAACTTATAGGTTGTGAAGTTTTTTCTCTGAACAACGTTTCATCGAACCATTGATTTAAGGATATAAAGGCGATTTTTTTTGGAGAAACATCAGTGTATAGAAGTGAAGTAGTTACACTTTTTAAACTCTCTCTAAAATCTGCGATTATAATTGAGTCATATCCGATTCTCCCAAGGGTATCTTTTTTATTGAGCACTTCTAGTTTTTTCTCTTTATTGTCTTCGTCTGAATTTTCGACTCTTTTAATCTCATCTTTAAGATTATTTTTTCTAACTCCGTATCTTGTAACTTTTTCAATCTGCTTTGTTAATTTTGTTGGTTCAGCATCGTAGTAAAAAATTTTTTTTGTTTTAATTTTTGAATTAATAATTGCTTGTTCAATCTCTTCTTTAAAATCTTTTTTAGGTATTAATACAAGAGTTTTTTTTAAATCATTCTTTTCTAAAAATTTTTTAATAGTATCAAATTGGGATTTGGCATTAATTCCACAACTGATAGTATTTTTTGGATTACCGATTGTTTTGTTTGTAAAAGATAAAAAAATTGTATCTTGAAACTTATTAAGATCTTTCAGGTTTTCATTAAAAACTGGCCCTATGAAAATTCTTACACCTTCATTATAAAGTTCTTCAACAGCTGAAAATGTTACTTTAGGATTAGATTTTGTATCTCTTGGTAAAATAATTAGTCTTTTGTCATTAATTTTATTTAATCCCATTCTTACAGATTGAATAATTGATTTTCCAATATTTGATGATTCTCCAGTGAATGGTGCTAAAAGACCTATTTTTATATTTTCCTCAGAAAAAACATTACTTATGCTGATAGAAAATATAAAAGTTACTCTTATTAAAATTTTATAAAATCTTTTCATTTTATTGTCTTTATTATAATTATATTAAATATGATTTCATTCACAGATTTTAACAAAAATAAGTTAGAAATTGGTTTATATATTGTTTCTACGCCAATTGGAAACTTATCTGATATCACTTTAAGAGCAATAGAAGTTTTAAAAAAATCTGATTATATTCTTTGTGAAGATACAAGAGTCTCAAAAAAATTATTAGAAAGATATCAGATTCAAAGTAAACTCATATCAAATCATAAATTTAATGAAAAAAGCAATGTGAACAAAATCATTGATTTATTTAAATCTGGTAAAATTATTTCACTTATATCTGATGCTGGAACTCCATGTATTTCAGACCCAGGTTCAATAATTATTAATGAAGTAATAAACAATAAAATTAAAGTATTTTCTGTTCCTGGAGCTAGCTCTGTAAGCGCTGCATTTTCTGCTAGTGGATTTAGTGGAAAATATTTATTTTATGGATTTTTTCCTGAAAAAAAAAGTGAGTTAGAAAAAGATTTTAACCTAATATCAAATTTAGACTGTTCAATTATATTTTTTATTTCAGCCAAAAAACTTAATAAAAAAAAGGATCTAATAAAAAAATATTTTTCGAAAAGGAAGTTAGTAATTTGTAAAGAGATAACAAAAATTTATGAAGAATACATTACCATTGATGTTGTAAATATAGAAAAAATGAATTTTATTTTTAAAGGAGAAATAACCTTAGTGTTTTCACCCATAATTTCAGCTAAAAATAAATTTCTCTCAGAGATTGATAAAAAAACAATAAAAAAACTAATTAAAAAATCTACTATTAAGGATATTGTAGAGGAATTTAATATAAATAAAAAAATTTCGAAAAAAGAAATTTATAATTATTGTTTAAAACTTAAAAATGAAAAATAAAATAATAATAGCAATTTTTTTAACATTTTTTCTTTCTAATTGTGTTGGAACTTCGTCTCAAGGAATTTTTGGGACTGGGGTTAGCGTAGCACTAGATCCAAGATCTATAGGCACGCAAATTGATGATAATATTATGCAAAAAAATTTAACTTCTAGATTATTATTAAAAGATAAAAAATATTTATTATCAATAAATACCAAAGTTTTAGACGGCAGAATTTTTATTTCTGGAAAAGTGGATGACCCGGAGGAAAAATTGCAAATTACGAAAATGGCATGGGAAACTAAAGGTGTGAGATCTGTAAAAAATAATTTAATTATAAAAAAAGATTTTAATTTTAAACAATCAGCCAAAGATATTTTAATTACAAGCCAACTAAGAACTGCAATGATAGTAAATAAAAAAATAAAATCTACAAATTACAATATAGATACCTATCAAAAAAAAATATACATTTATGGAATTGCACAAAACAAGGAAGAGCAAAAAGAAGTTATTGATGAAGCTAAAGCAATTTTAGACGTAGAGAGAGTTATAACGAGTATTTTGTTAGTAGAAGATTTAAGAATCCAAAAAAATTAATTTAATATAATAAAAAGTATTTTACTTATAAAAGACATGAATATTATAAAACTTAAAAAAAAAATCCAATACATAATTGTGACAGCCCTATTTCTTTTTCTTCTTAATAGTACAAATTTTTCATCATCTAAATTTGATATATCTCTTTTGCCTTTTACAGGATAATCGTAACTCCACCTCCAAATAGTATCCCCAAGCCTTTCATCTTGGTGATTAAAATATTTTATCCATGCAGTAGTCCAAAGAAAAATAAAGTAAAGTATTATTAACATTAAAGCCTCAGTTAACATTTCTTTTAATTTATTTTTCCATAATTAATTACGCCTGATGAGTAAGCAGCCACAGAAGCTAGATTTAGAATATCTGATGTTGATGATCTGAGTGGAGCAACCTCTATAGCTCTGCCTAAACCGATTAACAAAGGGCCAATACCTTTTACATCTCCTAAAGTTTTCATTATTTTATAGGAAATAGCAGCACTATGTTGGCCAGGCATAATTAAAACGTTTGCTTTTCCGACTATTTCAGACATTGGGTACAGTTCTCTATATTCATCGCTTAAAGCAACGTCTGGCTGCATATCACCATCAAATTTAAAATCTACATTCATCTTTTTAAGTATTTCCACAGCATCTCTAATATGCTTTGTTCTGCTTGTAATTGGTTGTCCAAAAGTTGAGTGAGATAAGAATGCTATTTTTGGATCAAAACCGAATAATCTTACAACTCGAGCAGCAGATTTTGCAATTTCTGCTAGCTGCTCGGAAGAAGGATATTCATGTACTGTAGTGTCAGCTATGAACACAGTCTTTCCTTTATTCACAAGCATATTTAATCCGAACATTATTTCACCAGGCCTAGCATCAATTACTTTTGTTATTTTTTTTAAGGATGAAGAATATCTTCTTGTATTTCCTGTTACCATTGCATCAGCATCTCCACATTCAACCATGCATGAGGCCCAAATTACCCTATCATTTCGTGCCATTTTATCACAATCTCTTTCTAAAAGTCCTTCTTTGCGATGAAGTTTATTAAATAGAAACTTAATATATTTTTCTCTAAGCTCTTTATTATTTTTAGCATTGACGATTTCAATATTAAAATTTTCGCTATAACCAATTTCTTTTAATTTTTTTTTTATAATTTCCTCCTTTGCCACAATTATTGGTATACCAAGGCCTGCATTTTTGAAAGCTATTGCAGCTTTCAAAGTTTCCTCGTCCTCGCCGTCTGCAAAAACAACTTTTTTTGGTTTCTTTCTAATTTGATTATTTATACCCTGCATTATAGTAACTGTAGGGTCCAGTCTCTGTTTAAGTTGATCAGAGTATATATTAAAATTTTCTATTTTTTTTCTAGCAACACCAGATTTAATAGCTGCTTTTGCTACTGCTAAAGGTATAACACTAATAAGCCTAGGATCAAAAGTAGATGGAATTATATAATCTTTACCATAAGTAGGTCTTTCTCCCCCCATAGCAGCAACAACTTCATCCGGAACTCTTTCTCTTGCTAAAGATGCAATTGCTTTTACAGCAGCAACTTTCATTTCCTCATTAATAGTTTTTGCTCTGACATCAAGTGCCCCTCTAAAAATATATGGAAAACCAATTAAATTATTTACCTGATTTGGATAATCAGATCTACCAGTAGCAATTATTGCGTCATTTCTAACTTCTTCTATTTCTTCAGGAGTTATCTCCGGGTCTGGGTTTGCACAAGCAAATATAATAGGATTTTTTGACATTATTTTTACCATATCTTTTTTAAGGACTCCTGCAGAGGATAGTCCTAAAAAAACATCGGCATTTTTAATTGAGTCAGCGAGAGTTCGATTTTTTGTATTTAAAGCAAAAGCTGATTTCCATTCATTTAAGTTTTTTCTACCTTTATAAATCACACCATTTCTATCAAGCATAGTAATATTTTTTTTTAAAACACCAGTCTTTATAAAAAGTTCAGTACAAGCCATTGCAGATGCTCCAGCACCGTTGACAACAACTTTTATTTTTTTTATATCTTTTTTAGCAATATCAATTGCATTTAATAAAGCAGCACACGTGATTATAGCAGTTCCATGTTGATCATCATGAAAAACTGGAATATCTAAAATTTGCTTTAATTTTTTCTCAATAATAAAACAATCTGGTGCAGCTATATCCTCTAAGTTAATACCACCAAAACTTTTTGAAAAATTTTTAATTGAATTAATTATTTCGTTAGGATCATTTGAGTCAATTTCTAAATCAATAGAGTCTATATCCGCAAATCTCTTAAATAGCACAGCTTTACCTTCCATCACAGGTTTTGAGGCAATTGCTCCTAAATTTCCTAATCCTAAGATTGCGGAGCCGTTGCTAATCACTGCCACCAAGTTTCCTTTAGTAGTATAATCGTAAGCAAGATCTGGGTTTTTGTGTATAGCTTTCACTGGGGCTGCAACACCGGGGGAATAAGCTAATGCCAGATCTCTTTTGGTAGTCATAGGTTTAGAAGATACAATTTCAATTTTTCCTGATTTATTATTGTTATGAAACTCTAATGCCTCTTTATCTGAGTAGTGTTCAATTTTCTTTTTTTTCATTTTTTGTAATTAAATATACAAATAGGCCTAAATTAAGACTAATATGATTTATGAATCTAATTAAGTCAACCAGCGCATTTGGTCTCTTCACTCTAATTAGTAGAGTTTTTGGTTATATAAGGGATGTTTTAATAGCTATTTATTTAGGTTCAGGACCGATAGCAGATGCTTTTTTTGTTGCATTTAGAATTCCAAATACATTTAGAAGATTATTTTCTGAAGGTACTTTTAACGCTGCTTTTGTTCCAATTTACTCATCAGAATTAGTTAACAGTAAAAAAAAGGCTCAAAAATTCGCAACTGAAATTTTAAGTTTATTACTAATTTGGCTTTTAGCTTTATTGCTAATGATTCAAATTTTTATGCCTTGGTTTGTATTATTAATAGCACCAGGATTTTTTGAAAATTCTGAAAAATTAGAACTGACCATTAATTTAACCAGAATAACTTTTCCGTTTCTCTTATTTGTAAGCTTATCATCTTTCTATGGGGCTATTCTTAATTCGCACAATAAATTTGCTATACCTGCTGCAGTACCAATAGTTTTGAATTTATTGCTTATTTTGACTTTACTTTTTGGCAGATTTTTAGACGACCATCTCGTATTTTATCTATCTTATGCTGTAACAGTATCCGGTTTAATTCAGTTCATATTACTAATTATTTTTACAAAAAAATATTTTAAAACGGTTATTTTATTTAAATTTAATATAAGTTCAAAAGTAAAAGTATTTTTTAAAAAACTTCTACCAAGTATTTTTTCGTCGGGAGTAACTCAAATAAATATTTTAGTTGGAACTATCATTGCATCTTTCCAAGCTAGTGCAGTCTCGTATCTTTATTATGCTGATAGAATTTATCAAATTAATCTTGCAATTGCGGGCATAGCAATTGGAACTGTTTTACTTCCAAATTTAAGTAAATTTGTCCAAGAGAAAAATAATAAAAAAATTGACTCACTTCAAAACAAATCTTTAGAACTTTGTCTTTTTTTAAGTTTGCCTGCTACTTTTGCCCTTTTAGTCGGATCTAATCAAATAATGTCATCGCTGTTTGGTTATGGATCTTTCGACCAAGTAAGTATTAAAAATTCTGCTCATGCGCTATTTTATTTTGCATTAGGCCTACCTGCATTTGCATTTATAAAAGTTTTCTCAAGTTTTATTTTTGCAAGGCAAAATACTAAAATACCCTTTTATTTTTCTGTTTGCTCAGTAATTTTAAATATTGCTATTAGTTTACTATTTTTCCAAGAAATAGGTTTTATAATAATACCAATTGCAACATCACTATCCTCTTGGTTTAACTCTATATTACTATTTATATATATTATAAATAGAAATTATTTTAATTTTAAAAATGATTTTTTTACTTCATTTTTAAAAATTTTGCTTTGTTCGTTAATCTCATCTTATTTTTTTTATTTTTCCATAAACCTTTCAGAAGAATATTTGGCTTACATGAGTAATTATAAATTGATTTGCATGATTCTTTTAGTTATTCTAACTTTCATATTTTATATAATATTATCAATCGTTACTAAAGCTTTCAAAATATCTGATATTAAATTAAAGTATTAAGTTAATGAGTAAAAAAATTTTTTCTGGAGTTCAACCTACTGGCAATTTACATTTAGG
>MDTG01384856.1_pt1 | contig 10167 bp, 10 predicted proteins | sample 811421 | NCBI WGS metagenome assembly MDTG01 (sample SAMN05326645, study PRJNA326480) | marine metagenome | isolation source: seawater | place: Pacific Ocean: South East | collected 2011 | reverse complement strand
TTCTATATTTATATCTTGTTCCGCCGTTTTGAGGACTCATATTTGGTGACTCTCTACGCATATCTATTGGAGGTGTTGTATTAATTTCTAGGGACGGTTCATTTGAACGTGATTCCGGCGAAGATGTTTCATTATTAGAATGCATTTGTTCTAAGGGCTTTTGTGGATCTTCTAGCTTTTGTTGCGAAGGCATTTGGTTTGTTTCTGGAGATTTACTAGATGTATCTTTTTCTTGGGGCGATGCAGAATCATCATGAGTCTCTATTTTTTCACCTAATTCTTTAATTTCGTTTTCTAAATTATTCATTTCATTTTCCATTTGTTTTTTATTTGATATATATTTTTGTTCTACCTCGTTTACCTTTTCCTTTAATTCAGTTACATTGCCTGTATGTATGTTTTTTCCATTTAATCTATCTAATTCTTTTTTTGCATTCTCTAGCTTTTCAACAACTGGATCTGAACCTTTTAAACCTACTGCAGCAGCCATTCGTTTACCAAAATCTGCAAAAATATTTCCACCTTTTTGTACCTTTTTTGGATACCATCTAATCTTTTTTCCATCGCGCTTTTCTGCAATCCATAATTTTCCACCATGATCATGTACATGGCTTCCTTCTTTAATCTTACGAGTATGTCTATGTTTTTTATTTTTATTTTGTCTTGTTTTTACCATATAATATAAATAAATATTTTATTTATTTGCTATCTATGTTGACAAATATTATTTTATCTAAATTAATTAAATATTTAATATTGCTATTTTAATATATGAACAATAATACTTCTAATAATATATTATCCACTGACCAAGATAAATTCAATTTATGGATAGAAACTCTTGAAACAAGATTTTATGGTACACCATTACCTTTATTACGTACATTCAATACAAATCGTATTAAAATAGATGAAGACCCAAATAATTACGAACACTTTTTTAATTCAGTAAAACAACAAGTTAATAATGACAGTTTTATTGGAAACGAAAAAGAAAAAGAAAAAATAGTAAATAAAATAGAATCTGTTGCATGGCATTGTGGAGTTGAAAATAAATATAATAATAATAGATATGTTTTAGTAAACTGTTTTAATTTATTAAATATGTTAGATTAATTATTTACTAGTTATTTTTGGACATTTTGACCAATTTTCACACATGCAATCACAAATAATACATCCGCACGTAAGCGGTGCATGTAATTCATATATCGGTTTGTCGCAATGATTACACTTAATATTATATAAATTATTACAATACTCTGAACTATGTAAGTTGGCTGAACCGGTTTCTTTTTTATTAGACAAAATAAAATCACTACTATCATGATCAACTTTTAAAAATAATTTACATTTCTTTTTAATTTTGTCTCTTTTTGTAGAACAGCTATTGCTCATTAATATTGTAATATAAAAAAAATGTCTTTATTACAAATTTTTTAGTCATATTTTTAGTTATATTAGTTATTGGATTAATAATTAATATAATTAACATCCGGTAAGCCACTTAGAATCTTCATAATTGTCACTTACGGTAGTATGGTTTCTTGTATTATTTGTAGTCTTTGCATTGGAAATATTATTTTTATTTTTGTTAAGATAATATGGCATATAGTTTATCTGAGGATCACAAGTAAAATACTTTTTGTAGTATTGTGAATAGTAATGTCGTTTTTCGTAAGCCACCTGATATTTTGACTTCATAAAATGCGTGACACTTTTGGCAATCTCAACAAGTGTGTATTTAATGTAAAGGAACATTTTGTAATATTCAATGGTTGCTTGCTGACTAGATTTATCACCTGGAATATTTGTAGTGATTGATTTACGATGCATTACCATATTCAAAACTTTATGAATGTCGCGATTAAGACTTTCAACAACAATATGCCATTCTTCAAGTGATGTTAGTAGCCGAATATCATTCAACATCATATTAAGGTTTGTCCATGTAGTACATGGGAAATAATAAGTATCATTCATAATACGTGTTGCTGTTTCTAGAAGATAATTAATGTTATTTTTGTTAAATGATACACCATGATATGTGATACGTACAGATGTATCTTCAGACCAATCACTTGTTTCATGTGCGGCACTCCAGATATTATTTGGATTGTTTGGATTGTAATAGATAATAGGGAAGTATTCTGTTGGCATAGCTTGGGTTTCTGTGTGCTGAGACATGGGATGCTTATTTATTTTTGCATTTTTAAGATTCAATTTTATTGTTTAATGTAATTTTCATATAGTGTTTCAAACTCAAGAGAAAAACTCCAATCCATAAAATTTAAATCGATAATATTCCCAAATTTATCTAATAATTTAATATCAAATTTTCTTAATGTAACGGGACCTGTATATTGTCTTATTTTTACAAGCGGATTACTATCATTTTCATCTACTATTAGAGAGAATTTACCATTTACAAGAGGAATTTTTGCTAAGATATTATCAGTAATTGACATTTTATCAAAACAAACCACATTTGTAGCATTATGGTTATTTTGATAATCATCAACAGAAAGATATACGTAGCGGTCACCTCCACCATCAAATAATCCCTCTGACTGTATTGCATCCTGAATTTTAATATATCTTGCTAATCTAAAACCTAAAGTCCAACCTAATGTTTCTAGCATATTTTCAGTATCCTCGTCGGTAAAATGGAGAGAAAATACTAAATCATCTGGTGCATCTTCAACTATTTCAAATTTTGTGCGATTCGTATAATGATCAATCGTTATTTTTAAATTTTTAATAGTGGTTTCTTCTTCGGATTCATGGAAATATTTACCGTTTAAGTAAGCAACCAATGTATCACGATCATAATTACCGTCTGGCACAACTATATGAAAAACGGCACATTTACCACATGTGGTTATTTCCACTATAAATTTATTATTATGTTTTAAATGTGAAAATAAAAACCATGCATTAGGTATTTCAACAGATGCTAATTTCATAGAGAGAACATTTGAATATTGACCATTTGGTAAATTGTATTTATAATTACATGGGTTTGTATCATAATATCTATCACGAAAGCAACTATTAATATGAATATTTGTTAATTGTGTATCGCGTTTAATAGGATTTAGTTTACTTTGACTTACACGATTTTCAAAAGTATTTGTAATTGGATTTTCTAATGGTGGATTAAATGGATAATTTGTCGTTATTGTAGTAGGGTTGTTAATTGATTGTATAGTTGCATTATTATTTTGTAATTCTGATGAATTATTATTATTTCTAGAATCTATGTCTTTTGTAATACTTTTAATGAAAGATAGTGGATCAAATCTATTATTTTTTAGATCATTCTCTGCATCTATCAATTTTGAACCTTGTTTTAGAATTTCAATTATAAATAAATCATCTTTTTCTGAATATATGTGGTTTGTATCGGCAATTGATTTATAATTTCTATAATGTTTTACACAATCTAGTAAAATATAGCTTTTACTAAATATTGATTTAATTTCTTCGTGAATATTTGCCTTTGAAATTGTTTTATTTATTTTTTTAATCTTGTGCATATCTTCATCGTCAAGTTTTTTGTTAGTCTTATAGAGATTTATTAAATTATCAAATTCGTAATTTTTTATATCTAAATCTACATCATCAAATTGATTATCCATAGTATATTTATATATATATTATAGATATAGAACTGTAATTTAACTTATACTATTTTTTAAGATGCATTACCAATTTTTAATCTTTTCCATAATGAACCTGTTTGAGGTAGTAATAGTTTACCACCTGTCATTTCAGGTGGTGTTGTTTCTACACAGTAAAACATTTCAACATTGGCATTTTGTTTAATTTGTGTTGATGTTAATACCCTTTCGTTGTCGCCGTTTTCTGAAGATACCACGTCGTTGTCTTCTTCGATGCTAACTGTATAAACACTTACTTGAAGTGACTTTGTATCTTGTGCTGAAATTTCTGGATTTCTATTACTACTTACAAATCCTGTTATTTTACCAAAAACATCAGTGGATTTAATAACATAATCGGTTCCATCTACTAAACTAGTAGACGCATCAAAATCATTTACAATAACAACTGGAGAATCAATCTTTGGTAAGTCTTCTACTTTTATTCCTTGTAATAATTTATCGTTTGGTTCCGTGCTTGTACCAGTGTAAGTACTATTAATATTATATTTTACAACCGATGTATCAAATTTTAATGGAAAGTGGATTTCTACATTTGGTAAATTCATATTAGGAGATCTTATTTCTGCCATCAATAAAGCGGTTGCCGATGTATGTACGGGAAATCTAGGCAATACCATCTCTCCTTTAACTAACGAATTAACAAGTGGTGCTGCAAAATGTCCAATAGGGGCTCTATTTAATGAAGGATCTTTTCCATTGTTTTCATTTCCTTCCGGTCCAGTTATTTTATAAAGATTACATGATTGTACATCAGCAACATTTTTAAATTCAGATAAATTTAAACCAACTAGTTCTTCGCCACATAAATTTCTAAAATCAGTAATATATCTTATTTTTGATAAGGTTTTTGTTAAATTTAGTTTGTCTTTTACACTAATATTATCCCAACCATTGTCATATTCATTATATATAGTTTTTAAAGATTCAATTAGATGAAAAGGAGTGTCAATATCTGTAACTGTGTTGCAATCTTGTACAAATCTATTTGTGTACGTCCAATTAGATAATTTTAAGAATTTGTTTTTTAAAGTAGGGTTTGATTCGCTTATATTAAATAATAATTCATCAGTATAAAATAGAGTTTCTAAATCTTTTACTCCTGTTTGAAATACAGCAGTTGTTAAATCTGAACCAGCATCATATACGTTTGTAGCTGATTCAATAGGATCTAAACGCACTACATGTACATTTTTTTTTAGATTTACATTGTCTAAATATTGTTGTGTTACGCCGATTGGGTCGATCACAACTTTTTCTAAAATTTCCTCGCCAGTTTCTCTAACGCCGTTGTCTTGAATGACTTTTTCTGAACATTCAGTCATATAATATTATATAATATTATAACTATTTGTATATTATATAATTATTTTAATAGAACGAATAGTTTATTTAGTTTCCAGCTGAATTCATTTCGTTTGTTTGCCAATCTGTTTCATCACCTGTAACATTTGGTACATCAAACGCATAACGATTACGTGCATCAGGGCGCCAATAATTAAGTTCTTCCATGAATCTTGGATATCTTATAGGGACTTGCTCTCTTGAATCTAATATCATTGGTAAATTGTTTGCAGGTTGGAAATCAAGTAAATAATTCATACGCACTTGTAAATCACTTACACCTGGTGTGCAACTCTTAAATACAATAATTAAACTTATCATGGGGAGATTACGTACTTGTGTTGGCCATGCACCTTGTGTCATTGTAATATTATCACTTCCATCAACCGTAGTAATAGTAGCTTCAGGGTTTGAGCTATTGGCTCCAAAAACAGTTGGTAATGTAGCACCTGTACCTGTTACTTGAGAACGGTTACCATTAGAAACATATGGATTAAGACCAGGACCCATTTGACTACTTGGATTATTTGATGGTTCGCTATCTGTTTGTGATTGAGGTTTTTGCACAGGTCTTACTTGACTACGAGACCAAGCAAAACCATTTTTACCACCGACGTAGTTATCAGCATATACGCGTTCATTACCACTTAAGTCAGGAGCAGGATATCGTGATTCACCTTGAGCATAAGGCATACCAGTTTTATTTTCGATGGAGTATCCTGATTCGTCTAACATACTAAATAATTCATCAAGAGTTAATGAGCATTCAACATTAGAGCATGCACCACCTACATCGAATACAGATTTAATTGAGCCAATATATTTTTCAAATTCAACTTTTGCACATGGGTTCCAGCATTCATGTTTTCCAAGGCATTTTTCATATAAACCCAATACTGCATTATATAAGTTAAATTTGGTAACTGTACTGGGAGGGCCTTGTTGACTCATATAATGTTGTCTTTCAAAACTTACTAAATCCGCCATACGCAGGTTACGTCCTTGTGTAGCTGTAACTGTTAAATCCATCATTGGATTTGTATTTTCGTTCCAAGCTACAAATGGATCACGTGTATTTTTATATACAGATTGTTCACCCACAGCAAGTACATCAGGGTTTAATGTAAACTCATTGTTAGTTGGATAAAACATTTGATGCATTTGACGATACGTCATAGGGAGTGGAACTAAATTGTAAATGCTATCGGGGTCTGAAACATTAACCTTTGGTACGGCCTGTTCCATTACAGCAATATCTATCTCAATACCGCCATATTGTATAGTTGGTGGTAATTCTAAGAAACGCACCAAGCAATCGTCATTATCGCAATTATCGGTTTCATTGTTATCTCGCTTGTCATTATTGCAACTAGCCATTATATATATAATATTTATTTTTTTATCAAATAATAAATATTAAATTACTAAATGTAGACTTTCTAAATGTAGAGTTACTAAATATTTTTATTCAATCGTTGAGTTATTTTGACCTGATGGGTTAGTTTCACCTGATGGGCCAATTTCAATCGTTGGGTTAGTTTGACCCGATGGCTCAGTTTCAGGTTGCTCTTTTAATTCGATTTGTTCTTCAATATGTATGGCATAATCATCTCCAACATATGGATTATCAAAACTATATCTTGCTTTTTTATCACTACCCCAATAATTTAATGGACCATAAAAAGATGGATACATTATAGGTGTCTTATTATTTGAGTCTAAAATCATTGGTAAATTATTTGCAGGTTGGAAATCAAGTAGATAATTCATGCGAATTTGAAGATCACTCACGCCAGGCGTGCAACTTTTAAAAACTACTACAATTGTAATCATGGGCATATTACGCACTATAGGTGGATGTGATTTACCCGCAACTTCTGGATTTTGTAAATTGCCTCCTAAATTTGCTTCAAGGGTGTTTGGTACAGCTGGAACACCTCTTGCTTCTTTCCGATCTCCTTTAGATACATATGGATTTGATGAAACAGCTGTTGCACCATCTATAGCACTTTGTGTTAGTGTATCACCTACTTTAAACTCATATTCTGCTTCATTTGTGAATAGTTTTTTCATATCTAACGCAGGTTCACTTTGTGAATAAGACCATGCATATCCCTTTTCTCTAGTATTTTGTGCAAGAGTTGGTTTATTACCGCTTAAATCAGGTGCAGGATATCTATTGTTACCTTGTGCATACGGCATACCTGTTTTTTCTTCAATGTCATATCCTGCTTCATCTAACATACTAAAAAGTTCATCCAATGTTAATGAACATTCTACTTTATCACAATTCATATCAAGATCAAAAATATTTTTAATAGAACTTATGTATTTTTCAAATTCTACTTTAGTACAAGGATCCCAACAATTTTGGTTTCCTAAGCATTTTTCATATAGACCTAATACTGCTTTATATAAACTAAATTGTTTTATTACGACTGGGGGTCCTTGTTGTGCCATATAATGGTGACGATTAAATGTTATTAAATCTAACATACGCATATTACGTCCGCCAGGTGAATCATCTGTAATATCCATCATTGGGTTGTTATGTGTGTTCCATGGTTTAAATGGGTCCAATGTATTTTTATATACGGATTGTTCACCATCTGATATTATATTACGATTTAGTGTAAATTCATTGTTTGTTGAATAAAACATTTTATGTAATTGGCGATACGTCATTGGTAATGGTACTAAATTATAAACACTGTCTGGATCTGTGATATCTACTTGTGGTACTGATTGTTCTACTACAGCAATATCAATTTCGATTCCACCATATTGGATTACTGGTGGTAATTCAATATTAAGTACTAAACAATCTTCTACGTCATCACATGAAGTTTTATCATCACATGAACTTTTATCATTGCATTTAGTCATTTAATATATAGTTATAAAATATTTATACAATTTGATAAAATATATGTAAAAATATATATTTGTAAAAATATATCTTTGTAAAAAATATATCTTTGTAAAAAAATATATTTTTATAGTAGCTGTTCAATCTTTTTAATTGTCATGTTTTCATTTTTAATCAGTTTGCTTATTTTTGATAATTTAATGTCATCGTAAAATTCATTTTTTTGTGGTTTCCCTAAAATTAAATTATAAATTTCGTATTCAGGTTTTAATCTAACTGTTGGTAACATAGCAATCATTTGAGCCATTGCCTTATTTGAGCTATATGTTGGATCAATTGAGTTAAAATATCTATATTTTGTAAACATATCGATAACAACAGTAAGTAAATCTCGGTACATTTTTAAATCTGGATCTTGTGTCTCTTTGAAGTAACGATCAATACGTTCTTGTAAACCATCGATAACAATATAATTGTCTTCTAATACTTCCCATTTATTACTAAATAGTGGAGTTATGAATTTATCAAAAATAACACGCTTTAATCTCTTTACTTGATATGATTGGGTTGTTCCTTGAATTAATGATTGACCAGTTAAATTTATATGATTTATTTGGGCTTGTCCTGTTAATGAATTTGTTGATAAAATGTTATTCATTTAATAGTATTAATAAATATTGATATTAATATTATTTTGGTATTAATATTATTTTGGTATTAAATTTAATAATAAATTTTAATTTCTAATATCCACCACAACTACTACAGCCTCCAGATTTGTACATATACATCGCTGTATTGTTTATAACAGAGAGATTACGTGGAAAATGTTTATTGATTGCAAGAGGCATATATGATTTTTCATAATTTGATTGTCCACGATTGCACGGTGTTTTATATTGGAAAAAGTTAAATGGTTTTTTTGGGTGTTTTGGACAATATTTATTAAAATTAAATTGATGACAATGTCGTTTTTCTTTTTTACATTGTTCAGTTTCTACTGACATATAATGTCCAGGATAATCGTGACAACAACATGAATCTAATTTTATCCCACATGTATGACACCTTAATTTTTTATCCTCAACCTTTACTAGTGGTTTACATTTAGAACCGCTGCAACAATTATTTTTTGGTAAATAATATGGGTCAGGCTTATATCTATTTGTTGGGCTGTGTCGTGGGCTGTGTCGTGGGCTGTGTCGTGGGCTGTGTCGTGGGCTGTGATTTTCATAACGTGGTGGCGGATCCTGTTTATTTTTGTTATTATTTGAAGGTTTATAATGTGGTCTATCTTCAACTTTTAGATAAAGTTTACTTGTTTCATAACTATCATCTTTCATAATATATTAAAATTAGAAAATTAAATAACAAGTGTTTATTAAAAAAATTCACCTTCATATTTTGAGAAATCTAACGTAGAAATTTCTTCTATAATTTCGTTTGCACTTTTTTGAGCTAGATATTTATTATACGTCTTTGCAGGATTATGCATTGGATTATTTGCATCATTATAATCCTTAGGGTTATTACAACCACTTACAGTATAATGTAAAAACTTATCTTGAAATGGGAATGTAACGGAATAATCACAACATTTGCAATCTTGAGTATCTGGTGGACATTTGCAAAAAATATAAACTGGGCACGGTTTACGCTCTTGACAACATAAAATTAATTTACGGTGTAAATTATAATGTAAACTTGGATTATTATTGTTAAAATGTCCGTATGGAAACATTTTTCCTTTTTCTTCTTTACATAAATTAATCTTGTGTAAATTAATACATTTACATGGGTGATTTTTCAATTCATTAATAGTTTTGAAATATTCATTATAGCATATTTCACTTTCGAGTCCATTGTGAAGCGTTACGGGGACATCTGCGCAATCATAACAATTAGGTTCTATGCTTGCTTGAATTTTATGTAGATCTATTAATGAGTTATAATCTTGGAATGTAATTATACGATTACAACAGAGTGAAAAATTATTTGTTTTTTTATCTGTATTAATTATACTTCTTGCATATTTTAATCTAGCTAATCCGCTCTTTTTTTTATTAAATTCACTTGAGTCTATGGTATCTCTTTGATTTGAAATTGTACGAAATCTACCCATTATATAACTATTGATATTAAAATTTTATTGTTGGTAATACCAACAATTCTAAAATCCAAATTGGTAATAAATATACAATTGCATTAATATTCATAAGTGATAATATCATTGATGCATATATTCCATATGTTGTATAATCGTTAAATGAT
>MDTG01103382.1_pt1 | contig 10167 bp, 10 predicted proteins | sample 811421 | NCBI WGS metagenome assembly MDTG01 (sample SAMN05326645, study PRJNA326480) | marine metagenome | isolation source: seawater | place: Pacific Ocean: South East | collected 2011 | reverse complement strand
GTACTAGAGTGGGACGTACAACAAAATGTTCCAAATACCATGTACTATCAGTGTGTCTCTCACGCAGCAATGAAAGGACAATTTAAGATCCTCGATGCTTCTGGCGGTGGTGGTGCGACCAACTTTACAGGTCTTTCGGATACTCCTGGGTCCATCGGAGGTGGTGACGCAAATAAATTTGTAAAAGTCAACGGTTCTGGGAATGCATTAGAATTCTCGACTGTTAGTATACCCGGAGCAATCGGTGATCTTTCTGATGTTCCTGCTCCAGGTGGTGGTGACGCAAACAAGTTCGTCAAAGTGAACGGCTCTGGAGGTGCTTTGGAATACGTGAGTCAAACCATCCCAGCCAACATTGCAGACCTCGGTGATGTTCCAACTTTCGGCGGTGGTGACGCACTTAAGCTCCTTCGTGTTAATTCTGGTGCAAGTGCGATTGAATACGCGACAGCTGATTCATTCAATCCAATGCTTCACAATCAAGCCATTGGTGGTTCCAATCTCACATGGAATGCTGGATCAGGACACGGCCAACAAATGAACTCTGGAACAGGCGGGATCGTTATTGTGACACAATCAGGATCTTCTTCACAGACTTCGGCAGCTGCCCAATATCTTGAATTAGATACGAGAGTAGCGCAGCTAAACCGAACTGAAGGGAAGTGGAAATATGAGTTTTACTCTGGTGACCAATCAAAGGCCTTCCGACTTAAGATCATCAATGGAGATTCATCAAACGGTCTTGCGACGCTTGTAACGTCTTCTGATTTCGCCGCAATCGCACAGAACGGTGAAAAAGAAATTGCTGGTAATCAAGTCTTTGTGCTTCAGTATGATGGATCACAGTGGAAATATTATATAAGAGCTTGGTAATTAACTGAGTGACAAAGGAGAAGAATCGATGTCTTTCAAAACAGATACAATCAAATTAAAAAGATACACGTCAGAACCTACTGGCGCCGAAGGAGTGATTGCACTCGTAGGAGCCTCATCAGGTAACGCACACTTGAAATACTATGATGGATCTTGGAAAGGTATCGATTCGACTCCGTCTAATTCCAATACGATCAAGTCGACCGTCTGGAATGCGAGCTTGACTTTGACAAAAAATATCGATGTGGAGTCTATGGTTTACTATAACCTTACTGACTCCACGGGATATACGCTTAAAGTTCCACCCGTAGGGAATTATGGTACCGACGCACAAATTCAAGTTATCAATGGTTCGGATAAGACTCTGAACATCGCCCGAGAAGATGCTGGATCTGATCAATTATTTTGGTGGCGAGGAAGTAATCCATCGGCAAAGGTTGCTACGATAGAGATTGGTCCAAGTCAAAGAGCTTTGTTTCTTAAAACCACGGCCGTGTATTGGGAAGTGATTGTCTTATCACTTTGATATTTCATTGTACAACCGCTAACTTCGACATAAAATTCTTTCGTATAAGGAGATTTTATGTCGAAAATAGTATTTGTTGCTGATTTATTCGCTGAGCAATACGTTGGTGGTGCTGAATTAACAACAGAAGCACTGATCGAAGCGTGTCCATTCGAACATGTGAAAATTAATTCCAAAGAAGTGACTGTGGAAACGCTTAACTCGTATCAAGATTATTATTGGATCTTCGGAAATTGCACAGGTATAAACTTGTCGTTGATCCCGTCAATAGTCGGAAATATAAAGTACTCTGTTTTAGAATACGACTATAAGTTCTGCAAATATCGTTCCATTGAAAGACATGAAGAAGAAACAGGTGAAGAGTGCGATTGTGCCGATACACAGCTCGGTAAATTAATTTCTGCTTTTTTCTTTGGTGCTGATCAAGTATTCTGGATGTCATCGGAGCAAGAGCAACGATATGTGGATCGTTTCCCTTTCTTAGAATTCAAGGGAAGAGTTCTCGGATCAGTCTTCGACAAGAGTGATCTAAAAATTCTGAAGTTTCTTTCAGGTGGTACCACCATCGGGCCGTGGCTAGTGCAAGATTCAGAGTCTTGGATCAAAGGTACGCAGGATGCGATTGATTGGTGTAAAGAAACAAATAAGGACTTTCAATTATTTAAGGGGCTGTCGAGATCACAGCTTCTTAATAAGATGTTCAATGCGAAAGGTTTTTGTTTTCTACCCCGTGGAGGAGACACTTGTCCACGGGTTGTCATCGAAGCAAAGATTCTTGGATGTGAATTACAGTTAAATAATAACGTACAACACGCGAAAGAAGCATGGTTTGCAAAGGGTACGCCTGAATCTATACTCAATCACTTAAAATCGATACCAGATCGATTCTGGAACGACATCAAACGGTCAATGGATATAACTTCTACCATCGGTGCATATACCACGACATACAACTGTATATCTCAAAGGTATCCTTTCGAAGAATGCATTCAATCACTCCTATCTAACTTTGACGAAGTGATAGTAGTAGACGCAGGTTCTACCGATGGAACATGGGAAAGGCTCCAAGAGATCGAAGGAATACGTGCATACCAACACTCTGTTGACTTTGATCATCCACGGTGGGCGATCCATTCAGACGGAGATTTGAAAGCTAAGGCAAGAGAATACGTTACAACCGATTGGTGTTGGCAAATGGATATCGATGAAATCGTACATGCAGACATCAGACAAAAAGTCCAAGAATGGCTGTCTGGCGTGCCAAAAGCCTATGATCTTGTCTCGCTGCCTGTTGTCGAGTATTGGGGTTCTACAGGAAAAATAAGAGTCGATGTGAACCCATGGAAATGGCGTCTAAGTCGAAATAAAGACTATATAACACACGGCATCCCTTCGGAATTAAGAGTTTACGATGATGACGGACATCTTTATGCTCTCAGTGGAACAGATTCATGTGACTATATTCACTCTGACACATTTGAAAGACTTCCTCATGTTTCTTTTTATGATGAAACACGCCACAATCAACGGCTTCTCGCACTGGCAGGTGATAAAGAAGCCCTCAAAGGTTACGAATCTTGGTTGAATACTGTTGTTGAAATACTTCCAACCGTGTATCACTATTCTTGGTACGACATAGAAAGAAAAATAACTTCGTATCAAACGCATTGGGGTGAGTTCTGGAAATCTATGTATGATCTAAACAAAGAAGATACACCAGAAAATAACGTATGCTTCGATAAGAAGTGGTCAGAGGTAACGCCAGACGATGTAAAAGTCTTAGCGCAACGCTTAGAAGAAGAGAAAGGAGGCCATATCTTTCACAAGAAAGTCGATTGGAACGATCAAACACCTTGGATTGAATTGACTCAAGAAGGGCCTCTAAATGGATAAGGTCACCGCCATCCTCTGCAACTATAACCACCACGAATACATCGAGTCAGCTTTTCAATCTTTGTTGAATCAGACGTACGAGAACTTGGATATAATTGTTTACGATGACGGATCAGACGTGAATCCTCAAGATTTACTTTCTGGCATCGATACTCTAGGAAGAAAAGTTACGTACATGTCCAATGAACAAAATATGGGAAAGTGGTATTGTCTTAATTCTGCGATTGCACAATCAACGTCGCCTTGGATTATGGTTCAAGATGCCGATGATTACGCATTTCCTTGGAAGGCATCTACGCAACTTCGTGCTCTTAAAGAAACAAACACAACTCTAAACATCGCTGGATACGTTTCAATTGAAAAAACAAAATCTCATTACATTCCTCCAGTGCCAAACTTAAACGACCTGAACGTAATAATAGGTGAAGAAATTATGCAACACACATTTATTTCCATCACTCATCCTCAAATTAACCACAACTCAACAGGAAGATACCTTCTTCATAACGGAGCAACAATGTTTCACAGTGGTTTTCACGATGTAGGCGTTAGATTTCATCCGCCTGATGTTGGTCTTCGCTTGGCCAAGTCAGAAGATTCTGATTATAATATTCGTGTATCGAGCCAATTTCGTCAAACTTCGTGGCTTCTGATTCCTTGTTATTCATATAGGATTGGATCTGGACATCCAGAAGGAAGTTTCTAATGCTGAAAATAGTGATGAAGCTTAACCTAATTCGTCTTCTCGCTGAAATACAAAACTTTCGAAACGATGGATGGTGTCAAGAAGGGTATAAAATACAGTATAAGGCGTGTTTGAAAGAATACATTATGAAATATCCTTCTCTCACCGACTCACCTCGAGAATAATTGTACAGTTCGGCCTCTCCCGTTATGATATATAGTAACACAGGAGCGTTATGTTATTGCCAACAGGAAAGCCACACGTCAGTTATTCTGAAGTGAAAGTATGGAAAGAATGTTCCTATCGTCATAAGTTAGCATACGTTGACAAACTCGACACATACGAAGCGAATCCGTATGCAGATTATGGTACGGCTGTACATAATGCGATAGAAAATTACTTAAAGACAAAAGAAATGCATATCCAACCCTGTTTGGAAGAAATCAAACAAAAGTGGATTGATAATGACTACGAAGGTGAGGCATACGTAGAGAAGATGAGGCCTCACAAATGGTACAAGAACGAGCCAGTTGCAGTGTGGCAAGGATGGGCACAGGATGTACTCAAAGCTTTTCCTGCTTGGCTCGATGACCAATTTCCGGAATGGGAATTAGTAGACGCAGAACATCAGCTATACGAGTCTATCGAAGGTGAAGATGTATCTTTTAAGGGTTTTGTTGACTGTTTACTTAAGTGTAAAGACAAAAAGGGCAACGAACTCTTGTGGGTGATCGACTGGAAGACGACTGGTAAGGCTGGATGGCTGAGTAGGAAGCGACGAGACTTCCTAGCAACTGCGCAAGTGGGCTTGTACAAACGATATATCTCTCGTAAATTAAATGTTGAACTTAAAGATATACGTTGTGCATACGTGTTCTTAAAGAGAGGAGCCAAACCTGACAAGTGTATAGACATATTCACAGTCAGTGTTGGCCCAAAATTTGTTGAACGAGTCGACAAGCTCGTATCAGCGATGGTAAAAAATGTCAAGAAAGGCTTTGCACTGAGAAATTACAACTCATGTCGCTTCTGCCCTTTCGCAAACTCGGAGCACTGCAATGGCGGTCAATGGTAAAAAGAAAGTTCTGATGCTATCAGATCACGCTCTAAGCACATCCGGTGTAGGTGTTCAGAGCAGATTTTTAATTAACGGGCTAGTCGATACTGGCAAATACACCTTTAGACAGTTTGGTGCTGCGATGAAACACGATGACTACAGTGTTCGCAAGGTGAATCCAGACTTTATCATTAAACCAACAGATGGATTTGGTAATCCTGAAATGCTTCGACTTGCGATTGCAACAGAAAATCCAGATCTTATTCTTATCTTCACTGATCCTAGATTTTTCCATTGGTTGTTCGCAATGGAGGATGAGATACATCAGACATGCCCCATTGCTTGGTGGCACGTATGGGATAATAAACCATATCCAAAATTCAACGATATGTACTACGAAGGCACAGATCTCATCGCATGTCATTCGCATCATACGTACGAACAGATTCATCCAAAATACCCGAACAAAACTCACTTTGTACCGCACACTGTGCCAACAGGTGTGTATTTTGAGATGGAACCTGAAAAGAAAAAGGCTGCAAAAGAAAAATGGCTGCCAAACAAGAGCGATTGGTTCGTTGGTTTTTGGTCTAATCGAAATGCTAGAAGAAAACGGCCGAACGATTTGCTGTGGGCTTGGTCACAATTTTGTGACAATTTAGAAAAACAATTTGGTCATCGCAAAGCAACATTGTTAATGCACACAGATCCCTTCGACCCCGAGGGCCCCAATCTTCATGCATTACGAGATCACTTTAATTTAAGAGAGAATGTTATCTTTAGTTCCGAAAGAGTTGGCTTTGATCAGCTGAATGAGTATTACAATCTTTCTGACTTTACGATAAACGTCAGCCATAGTGAAGGTTTCGGACTATCTACTCTCGAATCGATGATGACGGGTACTCCTATCATCGCTCCTTGCACTGGAGGCCAAACAAGACAAGTGGTTGACCACCGCGATGATTCCGAAAATGGGTATGCATTACCGATAGAGTTCCAAACAATGGTCGGCAATCAAAATATTCCTTACATCTTGGAAGATTATACATCGGTGGAAACGATCGCTGATAAAATTATGAGTATGTACTACACCAAAATGAGTGAATCTGCATATCAGAATATGTGTTCCAAAGCGAAATCTTACGCTGACAACGAATTTAATTACGAAAATAGAGTGCATCAATGGGATCAACTGATTGAACACACTATCCAAACGTGGAAAACCCGGTATAATCGTTACAAGATGGAGGTAATGTGATGACACACGTACACATAAGAGGGCCACTCTTATCGATTTCTGGTTATGGAGTGCACGCTAGACAAATAGCTAGATGGGCTTTCTCGCAAGATTTCTACGTCACAACCGAAATATTACCTTGGGGTAACACCCCTTGGTACACTGATAGGACTGAATGTGACGGGCTCATCGATAAAATTATGGAAGCTAGTCGCCCTTTAGAGACTAAACCATCGCATTCTTTTCAAATACAGCTGCCTCACGAATGGGATAACACCATTGCCAAGAAAAATTTTGGTGTTAGTGCAGTTGTTGAAACCGATAGATGCGCACCTGAATGGACAATAGCAGCTCAAAGAGTTAATCATGTAATCGTTCCAAGCGAATTTTCCAAAAGATGCTTGGTTAATTCTGGTTCGAAGTCAAAAAGAATAACAGTTATTCCTGAATCTTACTTCGATGCATGCGAAATAGACGCCGAACCAATCGACTTTGGATTCGAAACTGACACTAATTTTTTAATGTTAGGCCAGATGAGCGGTGATTACGAAACTGATCGTAAAAATACTGCTCGTACAATAGCGTTATTTTGCGAACAATTCAAAAACAGGCCAGACATAGGTCTGATAGTGAAGACAAATTCCGGTGGTAACAGCACCGTGGATCGACATATTTCCAAACAACGATTGCAAGCGATCCTATCGCAGGTGAGAAAAGGTTCTTTTCCAAAGATTTACTTTCTTCATGGATACTTAAAAGATGAGGAAGTGGCGTCGTTGTATCAACATTCTAAGGTGAAAGGTTTGATTTCTCTTACTCATGGCGAAGGCTTCGGGTTACCTTTACTCGAAGCCGCGGCGTGTGCGTTACCAGTGATGGCAACAAACTGGTCTGCTCACACTGAATTTCTTAATTTGGGCCATTGGGTACCAGTTCACGGCACTATAGATACGATTCCACCGAGCAAAGCAGACGGAGGTATCTTTCAGAAAGACGCTAAATGGGCTAATCCAGATATAACTTCTACAAAAAACGCGCTGTACGACTTTGTAGAGAACATTGAATATCATCAAACGGAGTGTTTAGAGCTTCAAAAGAAGATCAGAGATCGTTATTCCTTCGATCAAGTGTCGAAAAAGTACGACGCATTCTTCAAGAGGTGGAAATGATATGGTGGATCGGAGGTTACGCTACCTTTGTTACGGTTTTGTTAGCGATATCAGCATACTACAATTATAAATTTGGCCGATCACTCATTCGAATGGAGGATGCGTTGGAGCAATCACTTGATAAATTAGACGAAAGATACGAATCTATATCACAGATTTTGGAAATTCCTTTATTCTATGATTCACCACAGATTCGACAAGTAGTTCAAGACATCAGAGATTGTCAGAATAGTATACTTTTCGTAGCGAATGAGATCGGCCGTCTCGAGGAGATCCAAGATGGCGAAGAAGAAAATAGTTAAACGACGACGAGGAAAATCAAAAGCGAAAAACAAAGGTTACTTTCGCAAAGAGCACCAAGAAGCAATCGTAAAATTTTGCAATTCTGACTGTCACAAAGAGAAAGAAGACCTATACACTAACATTATCCGAGAAGCATTGGAAAAATTATCAGAAAATCTGATCTATGTTTACGGGTTTCATAAACAACATGACAATGTCGATGTTCTTAAACAAGACTGTGTTATCAATCTGTACGAGACTTTGCATAAGTTTGACCCTTCAAAAGGACACAGAGCCTTTTCGTATTTCAACGTAGTTGCAAAACATTGGTTGATAATACATTCTAGAAAGAAAAATAAACGAAAGTTTCGAATGGTTTCGATAGATGATCCGGATAATGACATTAATATGGATGCACTCTTCCACAGGAACGGACAATACGTAGCCCCACCGAGTACAAGACTGGAACAAGAAGAAAAGATAGAAGAAATTCGTCAATTATTTCAAGAAATTAGAAAAAGAGTTCGTAATGAGCGCGAAGTTCGCTGCGTAGATGCGATAATAGAGATATTTAACAAGGTGGACGAGCTCGATTTTCTTAATAAGCGCGCTATCTTCGTTTATGTTAGAGAGCTTTCTGGACTTAATTCTAAACAACTATCCGTTTGTATGTCTTCTATACGAAATATTTACCGACAACTCAACGGATCAGGTAAGGAGTTTGATATATTATGACAAAAAAGACAGATCCAGCGATGACCTTCGACGATGTGTCGAGGAAAACCGAACAGTTCGGTGCCTTACTCGACTCGATCGAGAATCTAGAGGACAAAAAGAAGCACTTGTGGCGAGAGATATACGAGAACGCCACTGTCGATCGCATGAATGCGTATATGTTGTTCACTGATGTGTACTCTACGATGACGGGAGACAAGGCTGATCACGTGACTCTTGGACCGATGATGGCCAAATATATCGAAAGAATGAACAAATCGAATGATCAACTCTTGAAATTGGCAGATTTAATCGCCAAAGAAGAAGAAAGAGCCTCACAGATCGTTCCAGACGATATATTTTCACAAATAAAGGGATAAATTATGGGACTGTTCGGAAAAAAGAAGAAAAGAAGTGACAAATCAGCTGGTGTTGATGTCGTAGGGAAAACGCAACAACAGATTGAATCAGGACAAGCCCTGAAATCTGCGGGAGCTGGCGGTCTTGGAGGTGCCAACGCACCTTTTCAGAAAGCAATCGTCGCTGACGTAATCACAGATCCGGAAACTGTTATAGAGTTACTCGATGAAGCGACCGAAGAAACAGAAGGTCCTCTCACTGGCAAGCTTAAGAACGAAGAAGTTGTTCGAGCAGCACCGAGAGGGTCGTTATTGGTGAAGAGAATGGGAGAAAAAGGAAGTGCAGAGCTCGACATTGCCTTTCCTATGCTCTCTTCTCATATCATGACACCAGCAAAAGTGGGTGAACAAGTCTGGGTATACGACGAAGGTGGTGCATATCTGTATTGGCTCGGCCGAGTGGGTGCATCTGGGATGGTCGAAGATGTTAATTTTACACATAAAGACCAAGAGTTTGAAACGCCTACTACGAAATCCGAAAACGCTAAGGACAAAGCAGATGCGGCAAAAGGAACTAAGCCAAAATTCACCCCTAGATTAAACGATGGTGTGGCGGGTGGCCTCGGCGGAACAAAAAACTCCGAGGAAGGATTCGATGCAAAGTCCCTCAAAGAAGGAGCATTGCTTTCCACTCACGCCGCAGAAAGCGTACCTCGTTACACTCCTCGGCCAGGTGATGTTGCATTGCAAGGAAGTAACAACACTTTGATTTCGTTAGGCACGAATAGAGGTTGGAAGAAATCTGATGAAGATTTTTCCAAGTCAAATGCCGAAGGAGACGTCGAAGCAGGGACAGGAACCATCGACATCATCGCTGGTAGAGGCAATCCATCTGAAAATCCCAGACCTACAAACGAAGCATCAGACGGTGAAGCTGCGACAAGAACGGGTATGCGTACAATAGAAAATGTTGACACGAAAGAAGTCGAAACAGATAAGGTTTCAAAATTAAATAATCAAGATGTGAATCGAGCTGAAGGCGATCCTGATTTTTATTATGACGCAAGCCGCGTTTATGTTTCTATGAATTGCTCTATCGATGAGAACTTTGGGCTAGCAGACGAGACAATCGATCTTCTAGAAGGGTCTTTAGAAGATAAAACGACAGCTGCCGTCGCCATGAAATCAAATGAGATTAGATTGATTGCAAGAGAAGACGGATCTGTGAGAATTGTGAAAGAAAAAGGCGATGGTGGGAACACAGCACAAATTATTTTGCTGAATGATGGAACAATTCACATTCAAGGAGAAAAAATCTTTATTGGAAAATCAGGCGGTGGAGGAGAAGGTCCTTCTGGAACCGAACCTTACT
>MDTG01382069.1_pt1 | contig 10168 bp, 11 predicted proteins | sample 811421 | NCBI WGS metagenome assembly MDTG01 (sample SAMN05326645, study PRJNA326480) | marine metagenome | isolation source: seawater | place: Pacific Ocean: South East | collected 2011 | reverse complement strand
AGATTTGTTTTTTACAATGCTTTTAGTAGAACTTAGTTTTAATTTGACACCTAAACTTCTTATACTTTGCGTTGGCTCTATAAATGTTCTTCCAACATAATGATTTCTTATTAAACCAAGTTCAAAACTTTTTTTCGAAAATTCAGCATATCCAATTGCAGCCGGCACACCTGAGTCTGGAACTGGTACAACCATATCTGCTTCTAAGTCAGTTTCTTTTGCTAACTCTAATCCTAAATTTTTTCTATACTCGTAAGCACATTTTCCCTCAATTAAACTATCTGGTCTCGCGAAATAGATATATTCAAATATACATGGCCTAGCTTTTTGCTTAGGAAATGGTTTTATTGAAGTGAGTTTTCCATTTTCGATTACTATAATTTCCCCATTTTCAACTTCTCTGACAAAAGTGGCTCCAATAATATCTAATGCACAAGTTTCTGAAGCTAAAATATATGAATTTTTTATTTTCCCTATCACTAACGGTCTTATTCCAAAAGGATCTCTAACACCTATCAATTTTTTATTAGTCATTATAACTAAAGCATAACCTCCCTGAATTTGAAAAAGAGCATCAATTAATTTATCCACGATCTTGTCTCTTTTGGATTTAGCAATTAGTTGTACAATCGTTTCAGTGTCACTTGTCGTTCTGAAAATTGCTCCATCTTTAACTAGAGTTTCTCTTAACTTTAATGCATTTGTTAAATTACCATTGTGTGAAATACTTAGCCCTCCCATGTGAAGATCAGCAAAAAAAGGCTGAATATTCCTTAAAGACGTCTCACCTGTAGTTGAATATCGGTTATGTCCTATAGCAAATTTTCCTGGAAGTTTACTAATAACATCACTATTAGTAAAATGATCACCCACTAAGCCCTGTCTTTTTTCAGAATGAAAGTTTTTTCCATCATAAGATACTATTCCACAACCTTCTTGACCTCTGTGTTGTAGCGCGTGTAAACCAAGTGCTACCAGGGCCGAAGCATCTTCATGATCAGAAACACCAAAAATTCCGCATTCTTCTCTTAATTTATCTGAATTAAATTTTTTCAATTTTATCCGTTGTATCCTTTAAGTCTTCACTAGATGGAAATTCATCAACTAAAATATCACTTCCTTTTTTTACAATGTTAAAAGAAACTGCATCTTCAACTGATATACCCCAATTTTGATATGGATAAAACCAATTTAGAAGAGAAAATAAACATATTGACACTATGTACCCTTTGAAAAAACCGAATAAAAATCCAAACGTTTTATCTATCGAGCCCAATCCCGTCCATTTTACAGCTTTACTTAATGTTCTACCACTTACAATTAATATGAAAATTGTACAAATAAAAACAGCTATTCCAATACCAAAATTATTGATAAATTCCGATTCTATATAATCATTTACCAAGGGTTGTAATTTAGGAACTAAAATTATTGTAATTATTAAAGCTAAAACCCATTTCATAAAAGACATAAAACTTAGTGAAAATCCTTTCAAGGAACATTGAATGACGAAATAAATTATTAAAACTATAAAAGCTATGTCAAAAATATTTATTTCTGACAAAAAACTATTAATTTCATCCATTTTAATTATTTTCTTCTATACCAAAAGGTTTATAAATAAGAATTAGTTTAGGCAGTAAAGTCAGCACTGAAATTAAAGCTAATAACATAGCTAAGCCAGTAAAAACTCCAAAATATATTGTTGGAATAAAATTAGATAATACTAAAATAGAAAATCCAAAAACAATTGTTATTGATGTATTTAATATTGCAATACCTACCGTGCTGTGACACTTATCTAAAGTTTCTGTGTAACTTTTAATTTTGATGAACTCTTCTTTAAATCTATAAATATAGTGAATACTATTATCTACAGCTATACCTATTGTTATAGCAGCAATTGTTATTGTCATCATATCTAAAGGAATTTCCATTAATCCAATTATTCCTAAAATGAAAAAGGCAGCAATAAAATTAGGTACCACTCCAATAAATGCAAGGACTGGATTTCTAAAAAGAATAAAAAACATAAATGAAATACCTAACATCACAACACCTAATGTCAAAATTTGTGATTTAAAAAGACTCTGCAAAAGATTATTAAAAAGTATTAAAACTCCAGCTAATTGATATTCATTTTTTTTAAATCCTAATTTAGTATTAATTTCGCTATTAATTTTATTTATTAAATCATTTCTTCTTAAGTCTTGAAGAGAGTCTTTAATTCTTACACTTATTCTCGCCTCATCCTTTTCTACTGAAATATAAGGTGTAATAACTTCTTTTTTAATTTCATCGGGTATTTTACTATATAAAACTGCTATTTCTAGACTTTGTAATTCTTTGCCGTTTAAATCTTCAGCTACCCTAAGTATAGAGCCGAAAGATAAAACTTTTCCAATTTCAGGGAGCGAGTCTAAATAGTCATGCACTTTGATAATTTTATCCATTTTATCTCTTGTAAACCAATATTTAGATTTAGTTTCTTTACTCTCATCCTCTTCTTCCCATTCCGCAAACTCATCATCGGTACTTTTTTCTTTTACAGGAAATTTTATTATTACATTTAAGGGTGTTGTACCTCCTAGTTCGTCGTCTATTTTTTTCATTCCTTGATAAATTTCAGTCTCTTTATCAAAGTAATTTATAAAGCTATTTTCTACCTCTAATTTAAGAATTCCAATTATGCTAAGTATGAGAACTATTGTGGTTGATCCAAAAAGTATAATCTTATTTTTTTTTGCAAATTGTGCGAAAGCGAATGTAATTTTTGATTTTTCTGTATTTCTTATATTTATATCATCATTAGATGCAAATAAGGATAAAAGCGAAGGTAGAAGCATAAAAGTGACTAACATTGAAAGTGTCAATCCAGCAGCCATCATCCAACCAAAGTCAATAATAGGTTTTATTCCACTAAATATTAAAGATAAAAATGCACAAATAGTTGTTAATACTGTGTAAAGAATAGGTTTAAACATTTTTTTGCAAGCTAAAAAAACAGCATCTGATTTTGGAACTGTATTAAACTCTTTTCTTAATTGCAAAAATCTTACAGTTAAGTGGATATTCATTGCCATATTTAGTATCAGCATTAAAGCAATAAAATTTGAGGAGATTACTGTAACTTTCCATCCAACAAAACCTAAGACGCCTATCATTATAATCACTGATGTAGAGCAGCCGAGTAAGGGCATAATTACCCATTTTATATTTTTAAAAATAATCCAAAGTGTTAATATTATGAAAATAAAAACGCCTATTCCAAATACTACGATATCACTTCTAATATAGCTCATCATATCATCAGCTATCATAGGGATGCCGCCGAGATATATTTTTGCGTTTTCACCATATTTGCTAATAACATCTCTAATTTCCTCAATGTTTTGATGATTTCTCAAGTTATAAAGATTTTTATATTCCTCATATTCAGTTAGAAACTTTTTATAATTTAACTTTTCTGATTTTGTAAGATTTCCTTCTAAGGACTGAAGAAAAAATTTGTCTTTTATACCAATATACTCGGCTAATCGTTCATCCTTTTTAAGGTAAACGACAATACCAGATGTTTTTCCATCTTTACTTATTACGTAGTCCTTATATATAGGACTATTAATGATTTCTTCAAAACCTCTTTTTCTATCAATTTCAGGATGCGCTAAAGTTTTATAGTTTTTTAATCTTTCCATTAAACTCTCATCTGAGCTTTTCAGTAATGGAACATCTATTATTGTGATTACACTATCGACCCATGATAATTTTTCAATTTTAGATTTTAATAATTGTAGGTTTAAAATTGTCTCTTTTTCCTCAAAACTAGCAACCGGTGAATATGTAAGAACTAAAAAATCTTTTGATCCATATCTTTCATTTACTTCTCTCAAATATTTTAAATCTTTATCACCCTCAAGTATAAGTGCATCAGAAGAAGCGTCTAAATTGAAATTTTTAGAATGGTACAAAGAAAAAAGAACCATCAATATAATTAAGGACAAAGTAAACTTCGGGAAATCAATAACTAATTTTTTATAAATATTAGCAAACATAGGGATATTTCAGATATATCTTAAATTTGAGTGAACTAAAAAAGAAATTTGAACTTAATTTTTGGTTAAATCTTTAAATTTTGTATATATTCCCTCAAATTCAACTTTTACAGTGCCAGTAGGACCATGTCTTTGCTTGCCCAGTATTATATCTGCTAAACCATTGACATCATTCATTTTTGATTGCCATTCAGCATATTCTATCGAACCTAGTTTTGGTTGTTTCCTCTCTAAGTAGTATGCTTCTCTATAAACAAACATAACAACATCTGCATCTTGCTCAATAGATCCTGACTCTCTTAAATCTGCTAACTGAGGTTGTTTATCATCTCTCTGCTCTACAGCTCTAGACAATTGCGATAAAGCTAAGATAGGCACTCCAAGTTCTTTAGCTAAAGCCTTCAAACCTTGGGTAATTTCAGAAATTTCTTGAACTCTTCCCTCACTTTTTAATGTATTAGATCTCATTAATTGTATGTAATCAACAACTACTAAACTTAAGCCAAATAATCTTTTTATTCTTCTTGCTCTATTGCTTAGTGTAGCGATAGTTATCGCTGGAGTTTCATCAATAAACAAAGGAAGATTATAAATATTTCTTGATGTTTCAACATATCTATTAATTTCTTCATCACTGACTTTTCCTCTACGTATATCATCTGATTTAATTCTAGCTTGCTCAGACAATATTCTAGTTGAAAGCTGTTCAGAGGACATTTCCAGTGAAAAAAAAGCTACAGAAGATTTTTCTTGTCTACTCATTATATTTTGAGCTGCATGATAAGCAATATTTGTTGCTAAAGCAGTTTTACCCATAGAAGGCCTACCAGCTAAAATAATTAGATCTGATTTATGCAATCCTCCAAGTTTTTCATCCAAGTCAGTAAGACCTGTAGGTACACCAACAATACCTTTATCATTTTTCATAGCAAGTGTTGCCATTTCTATAGATTGATCTAAAGCCTTATTAAATTTAAGAAATGACTGTGAAAAGGTGCCTCTTTCAGCCAAATCAAATAAAGATTTTTCAGTATTTTCAATAATTTTTTCTGCACTTTGTTCTTTAGTATTAAATGTATCCGCAGACAAATTATCAGAAATTAAAACTAATTCTCTTCTTAAATACATTTCATGAATTATCTTAGCATAATCAATAGCTTGTTTGGTTGACCCAGAAAATCTTGTTAATTTTACTAAATAATCTGTTCCCCCAACTTCATCTAACATATTATCTTTCTCAAAATAATTTTTTAATGTTATAGGATTAGCTATCATGCCTTTATTGTTTAATGTTTCTATAACCTCGTAAATTTTATTATGACCAGGATCATAAAATGAAGCAGGGTTAATAGTGTTTGAAACTTCATCTATAATGTCATTATTGACTAAAATAGATCCTAACAAAGCTTGTTCAGCTTCAATATTCGATGGTTGTTTCTTGTCTAAATTGTTATTTGATAGTTTAATTTTTTCCACTTTTTGATAATAGATTGGTAGATTATTTTTAAAAGATAAAAGTTACGCACTTTTTTTGTCTACCTGTGGAAAAGTAAAATTAAGCAGATTGAATTTTATCTATTTTAATTGAAATTTGAGCTGATACTTCCGAATGAAAATTTATATCTATTTTATAAGTACCAATTTTGTTGAGGTCTTGTTTAAGAACTATTTGAGACGGCTTAACTTCAACTTTTATTTTTTCTAAAATTAAATTAGAGATTTCTTTAGGTTTTATTGACCCGTATAACTCACCATTCTCTTTACTCTCTTTATTAAACAAAAAAGATTTTTTATTTATTAGTTGCGCCGTTTCTTTAAACTTTTTCTTTAACTCAATGTTTTTTTTATTTAATTCGTCTTTTTTCTTGGAAACATAAGCTAAGTTTTCTTTATTAAATCTTAGTGCTTTTCCTTTTTTTAAAAGAAAGTTCCTACCATATCCAGGCTTAACTTTTACTTTATCACCAATGTTACCTAGATTAAGAATATTTTCTAAAAGAATTATTTCCATATTACAATAATCCCAAAATTTTTGCTTTTTTGATTTCTCTAGTTAATTTTTTTTGCTTACCATTAGATACAGAAGTGATTTTAGACGATAAAATTTTATTGTTTTCAGAAATATATCTTTTTAACAAACTTATATTTTTATAGTCTATAATTGGTGCATTCTTAATAGAAAGCGGACATTTTTTATTGAACTTACCGTCTGTTTTTTGAAATAGACTTAATTTATTTAAAGAGTTTGAGTTTCTTTTTTGAAATTTTTTATTTTTGCGTTTCATTTATTTTTCTTTTTTGAAATACTCGTTTTTTAAATCTAAATTTTTATACTTCACAATTAAATGCCTTATAATAGATCCGTCAACTTTTATTTTTTTTTTCATTTCGCTTAAAGTTTCTTCGTTACCTTCAAATTTGAAATGAATGTAAAAACCTTTGTTGTACCTTTTAATTTTTCTAGCGAGATTAAGAAGACCCCATTCTTCAATTTTTACGATTTTACCTGAATTTTTATTTATCAAATCTGAGTATTTATCTTTGATTTTGTTCAAATCTGCTTTAGGCAGATCTTGTTTGGTTACCAGTGTTTGCTCGTAAAAACTCATTAATTTATCAAAAGTTGTTTAAATGTTAATGTTAAAATGAGGTTTTATACTATTATAAATGAACCATTTCAATAGTAATAATATGATATAAAATTAATAGAGTTAAATTAGATTTTTAGCAAAAATTCAAATATATGAACTGCGCTGTTGATATTATCCTCCCAAACTTTAATAAAGAGAAATATTTAAAAGAGACAATTAATTCAATAATTAATCAAAGTTATAATAATTGGAAATTAATGATAGTTGACGATTGTTCAACCGATAATTCTAAAAAAATATTAGATGAGTTTTCTAATAATGAGCAAATTTCAATAAAATATTTGAATAAAAATATGGGAGCAGCATTTGCAAGAAATCTTGCGATAAGACAGTCAAATTCTAAGTATGTTTCTTTTATCGATGCAGATGATTTGTGGGATAAAGATAAATTAAAAAACCAATTAAATTTTATGGAAAAAAATGATTATAAATTTACATACACTGACTATACACCTTTTATTGAAAATGGAGGATCTAAAAAATATAAAAAGAGAGTTATTTCTCCAGACTTCTTAACATTTAATAAGTTTATTTTAGATACAACAATTGGAACAAGTACTATGATAATTACAAGAAAATTGATTGAATTTATAAAATTTCCTAAGGTTCAAATACAAGAAGATTTCTCTTTCAAATGCAAATTACTAAAAAAAGATAAAGCATATAGGCTTAATCAAAATAATACATTTTATAGAATAAGCAAAAATTCACTTAATAGTAATAAATTAAAAAATCTATACTGGCTTTGGTATATTAATAAGAAATTAAATAACTTAAATATTTTTAATAATTTGAAATCTTTGATATGTATTTCATTAAATTCTTTAAAAAAATATGGATTTAAATAATTTATAACATGAAAGCTTTTTTATTTCCCGGACAAGGGTCTCAAACAGTTGGTATGGGTACTGAGTATTATAACAATTTTAAAATTGTTAAAGAAATATTTCAAAAAGCTGATGATATTTTAAAATTTAACTTATCTAAAATTATCTTAGAAGGTCCAGATGAAATGTTAAAACTCACTAAAAATACTCAACCGAGTATTCTTACTGTGAGCTTTTCAATTTTTTCTGTTTTAAAAAAAGAATTTAATTTCGATTTTAGCAAGACAAATTTTTTTGCTGGTCATTCTTTGGGCGAATACAGTGCGTTAGTATGTTCAGAGTCCCTCTTATTTGAAGATGCTTTGTATTTACTTTTTGAACGAGGAAAGTCTATGCAAGATGCAGTACCTTTAGGCAAAGGTAAAATGATTGCAGTTCTGGGCACAAAAATTAGTGAGATAGAAATTTTAATTAAAGAGTCTAAGATTACTGATGGTTGTGAAGTAGCCAATGATAATGCTGAAGGTCAAGTAATAATTAGTGGAAGCTCTGAAAAAATTGATTTATTTCAAAATATTTTAAAAGTAAAAAAAATAAAATTTATTCCTTTGAATGTTAGTGCGCCATTTCATTGCTCTTTGATGAAGCCCGCAGCAAATATTATGAAAGATAAAATTAATTCTGTTAATTTTAAAAAACCTAAGTTTGATATAATAAGTAACGTTACCGCTAAACCTGAAAATAATCCTAATAACATTAAAAAACTATTAATTGAACAAATTTGCTCTACAGTAAGATGGAGAGAAAGTGTAATTCATATGTCTAAAAGCAACACTACAGATTTTATAGAAATTGGACCCGGAAAAGTTTTATCTGGTATGGTTAAAAGAACAGTTAAGAACATAAATTGCTTTAGTATAAACACAATTGATGATATGAAAAAATTAAAAGATGAATCTTAAAGATAAAAAAATCATTATAACTGGCGCAACAGGTGGCATAGGTCATAGTTTAGTAAAAAAGTTTAATGATTACGGAGCAAATATTTTGGCAACTGGAACCAATGTACAAAAACTTGATAATTTAAAAAATGAATTCAAAAATATTAAGATCGAACAATTTAAATTAAATGATCATCAAAATATAGAAACTTTCATTGAAACAGCAACAAAAAAAATTGGCGGACTAGATATATTAGTTAATAATGCCGGAATCACCTTGGACAATATTTCAATAAGAATAACTGAAGAAAATTGGAAAAAAGTAATTGATTTAAATCTAACCTCGACATTTTTAATGTGTAAATTTGCAATAAAAAAGATGCTTAAAAATAAATATGGGAAAATTATCAATATAACTTCAATAGTAGGGCATACTGGAAATATAGGACAAACTAATTATTCAGCCTCTAAAGCTGGAATTGTTGCTTTTTCAAAAAGCTTAGCCTTAGAGTATGCAAAAAAAAATATTAATATTAATTGTGTGTCCCCAGGTTTTATAAAAACTGAAATGACTGATAAAATTAATGAAGATTTTAAAAAAGCACTTATAAGCAAAATTCCGTCTGGAGATTTGGGTACTGGTGAAGATGTTTCAAATTGCGTAGCCTTTTTAGCTTCTGATATGGCTCATTACATTAATGGAGAGACCATACATGTGAATGGCGGAATGTATATGGCTTGACAATTCTATTCAATAATCTAATAAGAAATTATCATTTAAAAAATAAAGGGAATTAATGTCTAACGATATAAAAGCAAAAATAAAAAAAATAGTTGCAGATCACCTAGGAATAGAAGAAGAAAAAGTTACAGAGGAAGCTAGCTTTATAGATGATTTGGGAGCGGATAGTTTAGATACTGTTGAATTAGTCATGGCATTCGAAGAGGAATTTGGCTCTGAAATATCTGATAGCGAAGCTGAAAAGATTTTAACAGTTGGTGATGCAATTAAATTTGTTGAAAGCAAATCTAATCAATAAATTTATTTATTAGAACGCATTTAAAATGAGCCATGATGAAAAAAATATCATGCTAATTTTGTCTTCTCCTTCTGGCGCAGGCAAAACAACAATAACGAAAAAGATTCAGCAAAAATATCAGAGTTTTAAAATATCAGTTTCTCACACTACTCGCAAACCAAGGTCAAACGAAGTTGAAGGTGTTGACTATAATTTTATATCAAACAGCGATTTTCAAAAGAAGATTCAAAAAAAGGAATTCTATGAGTATGCAAAAATTTTTGATAATTATTACGGTACTCACAAAAAGACTGTTGATGAATTAATTAAAACAAATGATATTATATTCGATATAGACTGGCAAGGAACAAAGCAATTAAATCAATTTAAAAATTTAAATTTAATAAAAATATATTTAGTTCCTCCAAATAAGGAAGAATTAAAAAAAAGATTAATTAAGAGGAATTTAGATCCTCTAGAAGAAGTAGAAAAAAGATATAGATCTTTTGATAATGATGTCAAACATTGGAAAGATTATGATTATGTTTTAATAAATGAAAATTTAGACGATTGCTATAAACAAATTGAAAAGATAATTTCAATTAATAAAATCTCTAAATTGCCTCAAATATTTTAGTAAGTTCATAATAAATTTCTGGTTTTAGTTCAGAAGGTCTT
>MDTG01377785.1_pt1 | contig 10168 bp, 5 predicted proteins | sample 811421 | NCBI WGS metagenome assembly MDTG01 (sample SAMN05326645, study PRJNA326480) | marine metagenome | isolation source: seawater | place: Pacific Ocean: South East | collected 2011 | reverse complement strand
GCAAATGCAGTTTCACAAGAAAAATGGATTATGGAAAAAGGTCTTTTAAGAAGAGAAGGTGAATCTATTGCTAATTTAGAAGAAGATGTATCAACTAAACCAGTAAAAGATAACATTATCAAAGATAAGTTTGGAAATGAAATTAAAGTACAAGGAAAATTATCAGAAAAAGAAAAGAAGAAGGAATTAAAATCTTTACAGAAACAATTAAAGAATTTAAAGAAGAGAAAGGCACCTATTGAAGAAATTTATGAAATAGAAGAAAAAATAGATAAGTTAAATGAGGAATAAATACTATCTTTCACTTTTGATACCAGATGTAATTAAATAATAGATTAGTAAAAAATTGATTATTATTTAAATAATTATTAATTATTTAAGTATTAATGTGCGGAATTTGGGCTTTAATTAACCTAGTAAAAAATAAACCTGATATTGCAAAATATTTAGCTGACTTTTGGGAACTACAAAATAGAGGACCTGATAATTCTTGTTTTGAAACATTTCCACAAGCATGGGTTGGCTTTCATCGTTTAGCAATTATGGATACCTCTTTTAAATCAAACCAACCATATGTATTACAAGAAAAAGATAGAACTGTTGTTTTTGTTTGTAACGGTGAAATATATAATTTTAAACATCTTATTTCAAAATATAATTTAGATATTGATGGTAATAGTGATTGTATGACTGTACCAAAACTCTATCTTAAATTTTCTGAAAATGTATCAGAATGGTATGAACTATTTGATAATGAGATTAAAGGAGAGTTTGCATTCGTACTATTAGAATTTGACCATCTTAAAAGTTTAAGGAAAATTTTTGTTGGTAGAGATCAAATTGGTATTAGACCATTATATTATCATAAACCAACACAACAATCAAAACAATTAATATTTACTTCTGAAATTAAAGGGGCTAAACATTTCCCTGATTCAATTGAAGAATATCCACCTGGATTTATAACTAACTTTGAATTAAATGAATTTGGAGCTTTACATGAAAATAAGTATGATTTCAATTGGGTCTATAATGTTAAACAAAATATTAAAAATGATGATGAACAATATTTTCTTAAAAAAATTAGAAATGCTGTTATTAATGCTGTTCGTAGAAGACTTGATGCAGACAGACCTATTGCATTCTTACTTTCTGGAGGAGTAGATTCTAGTTTAGTTTCAGCAATCGGTCAAAAAATTCTTGGAGTTCCAATAAAAACTTTTTGTTGTGGAATGAAGGGTGGTACTGATTTAAAATATGCTAAAATGGTAGCAGACCATATTGGTTCTCATCATAGTGAAGTATATTTTACGGCAGACGATGGTGTCAATGCTTTAGAAGAAGTAATTTATGCAACTGAAACATGGGATACTACAACGGTAAGAGCTTCTGTTGGTCAATTTATGGTATGTAAACATATTGGAACTAAAACAGATTGTAAAGTAGTTTTAGTTGGCGAAGGTCCAGATGAAGTTTGTTCATCATATCTTTTTAATTGGTATGCTCCAACATCAGAATCTTTAGATTTAGCTGCTAAAGAGTATGTTAAAAAGATTCATTATTTTGATTGCCGACGTGGAGACAGGTGTATTTCATATTGGGGATTAGAAGGACGAGTTCCTCTTCTTGATCCAGAAGTTATTGAAGCATATTGGGAATTACCAGCAGAATGGAGACATCCAAATTATAAAGGGATTGAAAAATGGTGGTTACGTAAAGCTTTTGATAGTATGGGATTATTACCCGATGAAGTATTATGGAGGAAGAAAGAAGCTTTTTCTGATGGTGTAAGTTCTAAAGAAAAATCATGGTATGAAATTATTCAAGATAATTGTGAAAATAGTATAACTGGAGATATGATGAAACAAGCAAGCCAAGAATGGTTACATCATACACCACCAACTAAAGAAGCTTATTATTTCAGAAAAATTTTTACTGATAAATTTGGGTTAAATAGGCATACTGTTTTACCAAATTATTGGCTTCCAAAGTGGAATAAGAATGGAGAAGAAGTAAATAACTATATGGATCCATCAGCAAGAGTGTTAGATGTATATGATGATTAATATTATTTTAAAAAATTGAAAATTAAATTTTGACATTATAATCAACATATATAATGTCATCTTTTGTTAATGATAAGTCAAGTAATATAAAAAGTACCAAGAGTGAAGTTAAAACACTTCAAGAACTCGCTGCTTCAACTTTAGCATCTACAGCTGCTAATCAATTAAAAGAATCTTCCTCAGAAGCTGAATATAAGGAAACTCGTGAAGCAGTGAATTCTATTGAACAAACATTTACAAAAACCAAGAATACCTTGGCTCTTGTATTTGTACTAGATAATACAGCATCACAAGGTCCTAGTTGGGAATTGATTAAAAATACTCTATATGGATTGATTCCATTTCTTGAATCAAGACATGGAGAGGAACATACATTTCAAATAATTTACGAAATTAGAATTATTTATGCAAATGATTATACTAAAAACCATACAAATGATGCAGCTACCGCTAAAAGAACAAATCAAAAATATATTGCAGATCCTAGAGCATCTGTAGAAGGTGAAAAACCAGTTGTTGGTGAATTATGTCGAATTACATCAAATGAAGATAAAAATACTAAGGATAACTTTATTGATGTAATTTCAAAAATGACATGTTATGGTGGAGGAGATAGAGCTGAAGCTTATTCACCAGCTTTGGAATTGGCATTAGAACATGTTAATGAATTAAGAATAAAATATGGTGATAATGCAGTTGTTGCTACTATTTTTTGTGGCGATGATATTCCACATGGATGTAGTACCCAATTAGGTAGTTTTTGTGATAATTGGGATGAAGGTGACCCATCTGGTATTGATTGGTTTGAGGTTATTAGTAGATTTCCTTGTCCAATACACTGTTTGTCACCACCTCATGCTGATGAAGATTCACGATGTACATTAGGATACGCTGCTAAAAAAACAGGTGGTTTTCATCTTATGGTTAATCAAGATTCCTCACGAGTTCTATTACGATTACTTATGGCGGAAATGAAGCTTTCATGGTTGGTAGAAAGAAATTTAAAAGATATGGAATCTGCTACACCAGAAGATATATCATCAAGAATTGCGGAGTTAGTTAACAAGGAAAGTTTTGTAAAACCAACAAATACTGTACCAGTAGACCCAAGAATTGAAAAAATAGATGAAGAAATTAACAAATCTGGTTTTAAACCTTCTTTAATGCGTTCTGTTACTGAATCAGTACCTTGTAAAAGGTATAGACGTGATATAAAAACAATGTCTTCACTTGAAAAAGGAGTATCTAGTGATGGTGTTATGAGAGCACTGAGAACTGCAACTGGAGGATTAATGAAACCTGAATTGATAAGGATGGTGTCTGATAATGTTGCTAAAAGTACAATAGATGAAAACCATTCTACAATGTCAACTTTGCCGATTCTATCGAGTTCAAATTAAATTAATTTATTTTTAGTATACAGTTTTACCAAATTATTTATCTGGTAGAGCTGTAGATAATTAGTTATTTAATTATTCATATTTTATCATATATTTATTTTTATAGTTACCATCTCCTCTGATAGTTACTAATTCTAATATTGAACTATATTCATTTATTAATTCAACAGGCTTCTCTGTTTTAGTACATAAATATCTTTGATTTAATTTTTGTAAAATTTCAGTAGTTTCAATTGTACCTACTAATGTAGCTGAATTGTTTTTATCAAATATTTCTAATATTGTTTTAAAAAATCTTTTAACAACTCTTTCGTCATCTTCATTAATATCATTTGGATTTATTGATGTCAATTTATCATCATTTTTATAATATGGGTCTACTCTATATTTTAAAATAATTCTTTTTAATTCAGCTGCTAACCCTTTAATATCATTATTATCAAATAATTTTTTAGCTCTGTTAATGTTAATGTATGGTGGATTAGGTGGATTATTTGTTACAAATGATTTATTAATAACAGTAAAGACAATAAAATTTAATCTCATTCCTGAACCTGCTGTATAATTAGTCATTTTCTTAATTTGTTCGATAATTATAGCAGCTTCTGCTTGTGTATTACTACTAGGAGCTTCATAAACTGTATCACTCATTAAATTTAAATTATAGCAATAAGGATTATATAAAGTATCCCAAAATATCATTTCTTCTGTTAAATTATTTGCTTCAATAATTAAGTTTTTTATTTGGTCCTTCATTTCTAATAAACTTGTATTAATCATATAACCTTCTTCAACACGTAATAAACAGTTATAATGTAATCTTGAAAGAGTTAATTGTTCATATATTCTATTTCTTTGATTTATAAAAATTTCTTTTGGGTCAGAACTACCAGAACTTGATTTTGATTTAAATTCTGGTTTCCTAACTTCAGCACCACTTTTAGGTAATTTATCAAATGTTGTTGCTCCCTTTTGTTTAACTGGCAAATTATTATCTATCATAGTCATAGTTTTATCAAATACTTCTTTAGTTGTAGGAGAATTTTCAAAAGAATTTTTGGGTTTATCTACATCATATTTACCAAACTCATTACTGTTTTCATTTTCAACATCATATAATTGGTACATAATGTATCCATAAGGAAATCTTTGATAGAAACCACCACGAAATGTAGAACCTACTTTAACTTTCTTTAAATTAAATAAATTAGTATCAGAGTCAGCATCATCATTAACATAGAACATCATAAATATTATGAACGAATCTAGACTTCCAAACACTTTGTCTTTAATAATATTTTTAATATTGACTGGTTCTATACTTTTAATTTTTAAATCAAATTCACTTTTAATAGGTTGATAAAGTTTATCTAAATCATCATACCATTTTTTATTTCCTTTTAAAACTGTATCTCTTGTTTCAATAAATTTTTTAACTTCTTTATCAACAGATTCATAAGTAAATCCAGCTGACTTTGTAATACCCTGTATTTTACCCATAATCTCATACCAGTATTTTTCAAGAGTATCTTGAAATGGCTTATAATTATCCTTCTTAATGTGATTAAAGAATTCTTCATAAATCTTTTCACCGCCTTGAATACTTTTAAAATTATTTAAAGTTTCACGCCAGGAAGGATTATTTAAATCATAACCATGAATAGTGGAGAATTCAAGACTAAACTCTTTAAGTGCTTTTTTAGTATCTTCATTATATTTTTGTTCTGTACCATCTAATTGATTTTTTTCTTTAACTGATAAACCTCTATAAACACTATCACATTTATCTACTTGAGATTGTACAATTGGGTCTTTAATTTTTAAACTTTCTTCACCTGGTAGTTTTTCACCAACTGCTTGATTATAATCATTTATTAATTTTTGTAAATCTTCTGTAATTTTATTTAATTTTGGGTCTGATTTAACCTTACATTTATATTCATCGAAACCTATATCTTTAGCATATTTATCCCATTTTGGTTTTCCGGTTTTATCAGTATATATATTGAACATTCCTTTTATATCATTAATTGAGCCTTCACATTTAAATTTATTCTCAAACCCTGCCAAATCACAAACACACATATTAAAATCTTTAAAACTTGCATCAGCGGAGGATTTTCTAATTCCTTTCATACTAACAACAACATGACCTCTGGAACTTTGGGGATTATTTGTAGTTGGTTCAACTTCTCTTTTTGATTTATCATCAAAATTTTTACTAATCACTTCACCAATTGACTCTGTTCCTTTAAGCCAAGCTTTTTTATCTTTATTATATTCAAATGTCATTTCCGTTTTATCACCATCTAATTTCATAGGTGTTATTTGATACCTGTCACTTGATGGTTCAAATGGATTATTAGGAAAACCAGTATATATATTAGTCATTGATAAGTTTAATTTATCATAATTTTCAACAATTTCTTTTTGTTTAAATATTTCCATAATAATACCATCTCTTTCACCTATTTCACCCTTATCAAAGTATATTAAAGTACTAGTTTTACCACTACCAGATTGTCCATACCCAATTATTACAAATGTTCCTCCATTTGTTATCTTGGTTTTAATACCTTTAAATACGTTTTCTGATACAGTTTTATTATTTTCAGCTTCAAAATATCCATCAAATGGTCCTATTTCAAACTCATTAATATCTGTTGGATCTTTATTGGCAATTTCTTCTTCCCAATTTTTTCTTGCATCTTTAGTATTTTCAAAATCGTCTATTTTATCTTTATATTCAATATATTTTAATTTCATATTATTATCTTCTAGGCTTACGTAATCACTTTTCATACCTTGCATAATAAATCTTGGGTTTGCCCCTCTATCTTTTGGATCATCATCTGTACGAGTTTTAATGTATGTATAAACTATTTTATTTTCATCTAAAATACGTTTATATTCTGAGTTTATGTGTTTAACAAAATCTTCCATTAGAAGATTATCTGGGTTATATATACGATTGATTTCATCAAAACTTTTTAACATCAATGCAAATAATGGTTCTATTGTACCAATATAAGTTGTAAAAAATCTATCAGTTAACCTTTTAATTAATGCTAGAAAAAATGGAATAAATATCTTTCCATTTGGATTTCTAGCTTGACCGTCTTCTGTTGAACTAATTGGTGGTTGAACTCCAACTTGTCCAGATGCTGAGGCATCAGTTGTTGAGGTTTCTTGTTGTCCTCCAGGTGCTGAGGCATCACGAGGTGCTGTTACAGGTACTTCGGTACCACCAGGTGCTGTTACAGGTACTTCGGTACCACCAGATACTACGGTAGCTCCGCCTATTTGGGTAGATAAACTATTTATTGTATTATATATTTTAGTATGAATATCGATCATTTCATTAAAAGTTTTACTTGTACTTACATCAGAACCTTTATCTCTTAGATAACTATTATACATTCTATTTAATTGACTATATAATATATCATCTATATTTGAAATATCAATAAATAAGTTTTTTTGAACCGTAATAACATATTTTCCTAATTCTTTATTAGTACCACTAAATATTTTTGAATATTGGTCAGTATAATTCATAAAAAAAACTATTTTTACAATTAATTCTGTTTTAAAGAATGAAAATAATCTATCCATTTGTTGTAAAAGCATTTTATACTGAGCTTGAGTTTTGTTTACAGTACCACCACCTCTTTGTTGTTCACCTGTCAAGAATTCTTCTATCTTATCAGTAACAGATTGATCTAACTCTGCTTTTTTTAATAATTTATTTACTGTGGCTATTACCTTTGGATCATTAATAGCACCAGTGGCTTCTTCTTCATCTGTTTTATCTAAAATTTGGTTAACAAGTGCAATTTTCTTTTCAGCAATTTTTAATAAATCATCTAAATTCTTTTGGAATTCTGCACTATCTAAGTTGAATTTTCTTAATAGTTGTCGTAATGCATTTACTTGTAAGACATAAAGTTGATATTTTAAACCTAACATAGCATCTCTAGATTTTTTCTTTCTTGGACCATAAACAGACATAATATTTTGTATTGCTTGTATCATTTCTTTGTCTAATGCTTGTAATTGTTTCATATAATTTAAAAATTCGCTTTTAGAAGTTTCATTTAATTTTGGAACTATATCATCAAGCAATGATTGATATATGACATTTTGTTCACTAAAAATATTTTTACCAGTTTCTTTTTGACCTTCACTTAAAATTTCATTTAAATAATCTTTAAATGTTGCAGTAGCATTGTCAGCACCAGTATATTTAAATTGATTAGGATTAACGGAAGTAGAAGTTGAATCTGGATTTGCAGTAACTTCAGGGGTAGCTTCACCGGCACCAGAAGTAGCTTCACCAGCACCAGAAGTAGCTTCACTAGTACCAGAAGTTGCTCCACCTAATAATTGATCATCTAATTTTATAATAGATAATGGTTTTAACATATATTATATATTATAAATTATAATTTTTTTTTAATTTTAAATATTTATTTTTATATTTAATATATTTTTCTAAATACGAAACATCATTTCCTCCAATTTGTTGTTCATTACTTACTTGATCCAAAATTGATGCTTGTGTTCTTTCTTTTTTTTTAAATTCATCTAAGGGGTCTATATCATCTTGTGGATTTTCACCATCATTTGATTGTATTAAATCTTTAATAACAGTTTTAGTTTCGTCTTCTTTAACACTTTCTGTATCATCTAAAATCTCATTAACTTTCATAACTTTTTTATTTAAAACTCCTATGAATTGATTTAAAACATCATCAACTTCAGTACCATCTATAAGCATTTTTTTTAATGCATTAATTAATAGTAGTACATCCATTTTACCTAAATTTTTTTTCAATATATCAAAATTTGTTAATAACTTTTTATCTTTTCTTTTTGATATGTAATTATCTTCAAATGATTTTAATTTATTATCAGTATCAACAAGTTCTTTTATTTGTTTTAATAATTCAGGAGTTGCTTGTGAAAGATCTAATTCTGATGTTAGTCTAAGCAATTCATCTTTTTGTTCTGGTATGTCTAATTTATTTGTTACATCCGTAATTAATTGCTCGAAATTTTGATATGGTCTATCACTTAAAATTTGTGATTCATCTTGAGATTTTTTTTTGTCCGTAGGATCTAATTCCATTAAATAGTATTAGTTTTTAATTTAGAATATTATTAATATTTTTAATTTTTTCTGATATTATTTTTATTAATTCATTTATCTCATCTTTGGATAACTGGTCATCTTTATATTCTTTTTCTGCTATTTCTAAGATAGATGGTTCTGGGTTTTGACATTTATTTTTTTCACTTAAATTAATAAATTTAGTATCTTTACTAGTAGATTTAGTATCTTTACTAGTATATTTAGTATCTTTACTAATATTTGTTGGTATGTACTGTATTATTGGAACTATTTGATGTGATATTGTATTAGTATAATTTGTTTCTAGATATTTATTGATGTTAATTAACAAATTACTTATACCAAATTTTTTTGATTTACTAATAATACTATTTTCAAAAATCATATCCCAAGCATAATTAGTATTTTTATAGTTTCCTCTTTCGCAACCACTAAATTGATTGATAATCTTCTTCTGATTTTTTGCATCTAATTTTTTATGACTTTGATAATAATATAAAATCAAAGGATCATTCATATCATAATAAGGAATTAACCAAATCTTTTTTGTATTAATATATTTATCATAATTACTTAAATAATCGATTACTATATCTTGTTTTTCTGATGAATTTCTTATATTAAAATAAAAATTACTTTTACTATTTGAATCACCATTATTAAATTTAAGATGTGGAAAAACAACTTTTAGAAAATCCCTTAATTTCTTATCATTTATTATAATTTTTTTGTCTCTTAAATAGTCATATTTTTTCATAATTATATAAATTATCATTAGTAAAATACCTCTTTCTACCCAGACAATATTTACTAATTTACAATTTTTTAAATTCATTAAATTAAAATAGAAATTTAATAATTTAATTTCTATTTTATTTTTCATATAATTAACAAACCTTCTGATAATTATTTATAAAATAAAAGTTTTTAATAGCAGACATATACGAGTCAATTATTGAATTATTTGTTACATATTTAATATTGTGTTTCAAGCAAGTTTCCTTTACTATGTTTGATATTTTTGGTAAATGATAGGAACATAAACTTGGAAATAAATGATGTTCAATTTGATAATTAATACCTCCATATAATCTTGTATAAACTATATTACTTTCTGCAAAATTACCAGAATGTCTTACCTGTATTTCACCCCAATCCTTTACATTATCATCCTTATTTTCATGTGTTTCAAATTGATCATGGTCCGGTAATATTGCTATACTGTAATTAATATTAAGACTAAGAAAAAATACTAGTACTAATAAGAAACTTCCACCATAATACATAATAATTAACTGACTTATTATAATAAACCATTCCAATTCACTTTTGCTATTTTTTATAGTAAAACCCCACAACTTTTCACTAAATTGAAGATTTAAATATGATAACATTTGACCAAAATACATACCAGGGAAAAAAGATAAAATAAAAGAAATTAAACTAGGACTTTTAACCTTGTTTGCTTTAGATGAAATACTTTTTCCAAAGAATGGATGTGTGTGTCTCATATCTGGATCCATATTATAATCACCAGTAAATGAATGATGTAATACACTATGATGCTT
>MDTG01375709.1_pt1 | contig 10168 bp, 9 predicted proteins | sample 811421 | NCBI WGS metagenome assembly MDTG01 (sample SAMN05326645, study PRJNA326480) | marine metagenome | isolation source: seawater | place: Pacific Ocean: South East | collected 2011 | reverse complement strand
CTGTGCCCATCATCTAGTAATCTTGAAACTACTTTTTGTGCTAAGTAAATTTCATTTTCTATAATTAATATATTCATTTTTTAATCCAATTATAATATTTTAAAGTAGCTATACTTTGTACTGCAACGCCTTCACTTCTACCAATAAAACCCATCTTTTCAGCAGTAGTGGCTTTTATGTTTACAAACTGTTTTTCAATTCCTAGTAGTTTTGCAATTGAAGATTTTATCTCTTGTTTATGTGGATTGATTTTTGGTTTTTGAGCGATTATTGTTAAATCAATATTTACAATTTCATATCCAACATTATAAATAAAATCAACAATCTCTTTTAATAAAACTTTTGAATCAATACCTTTGTATTGTGCATCTGTATCTGGGAAAAATTCACCAATATCACCAGCTCCAGCAGCTCCTAAAAGTGCATCAATAACAGAATGAATTAAAACATCACCATCACTATGTGCTTTAAAACCATACTCAACAGGAAGTTTTATTCCTCCTAAGTACATCTCTTTATTCTCTTCAAATTGGTGAATATCAAAACCCGTTCCAGTAAAAAAATTATTAGATGGTGCTTTTAAAGAAGGTATTTCTTCTAATTCATTACCAAAAGTTAATTTTGTACTCTCAGTACTTCCTTTGATATATTTAATGCTTCCATTATTTGCTTTAATAGCAGAGCTATCATCTGTATATTCTGTATTTGTTTTTAATGATTCTTTTAGAGCTTTAGTATTTGAAAGTTGTGGAGTTTGGATAAGTTTTACATTATCTCTATTTATAGTATTTTCATTATAAATAACAGTATCAGAAACATTTAAAACAGGTACAATACAGTCTGCTTTATCTTTGTTTTCTAATAATTCAAGAATTACACTTTGTGGTATTCCTGCTCTTGCTACATCTGATATCATTACATATTTTGTATTTACTTCATCAAGTGAGTTTTTGATAGATTCTTGTCTAGTATTGCCACCTGCTACAAAACAAAAATCATCAGAAAAATTGTTCATATATGAAATTTCATTTTTATGAGAAGTAACAATGATTTTTTGAAAGTTTGCATAAGTAGCTAGTTTTTTTGTAACATTTAGCCAAAGTGGTTCATTATCTATTCTTAACCATTGTTTCTTTGCTTTATGCTCAAATCTACTAGAGTTACCAGCACATAATACTATAAGCGTGACATCTAACAAATTAGTCCCTTGTGTAAAAAAGTTACATATTATAGTTAAATGTTACTTACGCATAAGTTAAGAATTTTTGCCTAACTCTTCTTTTATTGCATCTATTGCATTAACAAAGTGTTCTAAGTCTAATTTATATTCAATAACCTTTTCAACAGCTTTCTCAATAGCCTTATGGCTAAGTGGTTCTCTAATATTTGTTAAGATTTTAATAATCTCAAGAATTTGTACTTTTTTAATAAATTCTTTAGGACAGTTCTTTAAATCACCAACAAATCCAATTGAAAATACCAAGTTATGACCTAAGGACCAGTTTTTAAAAATATTTGCAGTAATTCTAGCACAGCTATACCCCACAAACTCTTTTTCACAAAGTGTCATATCATCATTTTTATTTAAACAATCTAGAAACTCTTCTGTTTGTTTATTTTCTTGTATTACCTCAGAAATTACAAACTTACCTGTCTCTTGTAAAAAAGCAGGAAGTAGTAATTCATCTTTTAAATCAAAATCAATACTTGATATCCATGTATTAACAATTTTACTAGCTAATGCGCTTGAAAACATAAAATCATCAGTTGTTACTGCATATGCACAAAGATTAGATTTCAGAGTATCTTGAATTAAAGTTCCCATTGCAACAGAGATTGTAAAATTCATTCCTAATAAATGTATAGCTCTACTTAAGGTATCAACCTTACTTCTAAAACCAAACATAGAGGAGTTCGCAACTCTTAAAATAGTAGTAACCATTAAAGGGTCTTGTTCTATAATTTTTACAAGCTTTTCAGGTGTAGAGTTTTTTACTTTTTTAAAATCATCTAACTCTATAATACTACCTGGCAAAGGGGGTAGGGAATCTATTTTTTGTACTAACTTTTTCTTCATAATATTCCTAATTCATCAACAACTTTTTTAAATGTATTTATTATATCGTGTTTTTACTACTTTTAAATTGAATAAATAATTTATTTTATTGTTTCTCTAAGCCTATTTTAATATCTCTTTAGCATACTCATCTATATTTGGTAAAGTTTTTATAAGTTTGTTTTCTTTCATAAAAGTAGCCATTTGTTTATATACCTCTTTATCAAAAGTTGCAGGATTTTTTGCTAAATAAGGTAATGTATCACTCCATGCAAGAGTATTTAACTTATTATTTAACTCTTTTGGTTTATAGCTAACAAAAGCTTCCCAAGATTTTTTTGGATTTTCTTTTAAATATTTTGTAGCTTCTTGTAAGGCTTTTACAAAGTTTTTATATTTTTCAGATGTTGCGTTATCTTTATTTGCTACAACTATAAGTTCATCATATTTTGGAACTCCATAATTTTCTGGAAAAAATGCAACTCCTTCGTGCTTCTCTATTTGTAGTTGATTTAATTCAAAGTTTCTAAAAGCTCCAATTACTGCATCAACTTGTTTACTCATTAAAGATGGAGATAATGACCAATTTACATTTATAAGTTCTACATCTTTTGCTGATAAATTTACTGATTTCAACATAGAATCTAATAGTGCAGTTTCAAATCCACTTACAGAGTATCCTACTTTTTTACCTTTTAAATCTTCTATTTTCTTTATATCGCCATTCTTTAGTACTACTAAACTATTAAGTGGAGAATCGACAAGTGTTGCAATTCTAACTAGTGGTAAACCTGCTGCTACTTGCATTTGAAGTTGTGGTTGATAATCAACTGCTAAATCAGCTTTTTTTGCAGCCACTAATTTTGGAGGCATTGATGGATCTGCTGGTTCAATAATCTCTACTTCAAGATTGTTTTTTTCAAAGAAACCTTTTTGCTGTGCAATTATAATTGCTGCATGGTCAGGATTTACAAACCAATCTAAAAGTAAGCTAACTTTTTCTTTATCTGCAAATGCAGTTGAACTTAAAAGTATTAAACTAAGTGTTATTTTTGATATTATTTTTTTCATGTTTTTTGCCTTTTTTATTTGTTGTTATGATAGGTCTAAGCCCATTTGCCAAAAAGATATTTCCATACGTGTTGCTGTTATAAAAATATCTTGTATCTTTTCCATTTGTTTTTCGCATAAGTCTTTGCATAACTCTTCAAAAAACTTTCTTGCGTCATTTGCAGCTTCTTGATACTCTTTTGAAGAGTACATATCTATCCAGGATTGATATGGGTTATTTGCTACACTTAAATTATTTTCTGTGATATAATCAGCTACTTTTGCGTAACCTACAAAACAAGGTATTAATCCTGCATAAAGTTGTGTTAAATCACCACTTAACCCACAATCAAGCACATATCTAGTGTAAGCTACACAAGCAGGAGATTCTTTTTCTTCATATATAGATTTTTCATCTATTCCAAACTCTTTACAATAATTTATATGAAGTTGAATTTCATCTAGTATAGAGTTTAAAGCATTTCGTGAAAAATTCATTTGCTCAAAATTTTCACTTTTGTACATAGCAAGTGCAAATGCCCTTGAGTAATGAAATAAGTAAATATAGTCTTGTTTTAAATAGTGTTGAAAATTTTCAAGCTTTAAGGTTCCATTAGCAAGTTGTTGTACAAATTCATGTTTAATATAATCATCCCAATAAGGTTTTGAATTTTTGATAAGATTTTGTGTGATAGTCATATCTCTCCTTTAAATTCTTAAATACAAGATAAAGATAGACAAAATTTGAAGTATAAAAATACATTTGTAAAACAAATCCCTACGCTAGAATTACCTAGATCAGGTTCAAAGGTCGAAGTTCAAAACTCCCTCTCAGCCTATTTATAAGCTCCCTATATATTAAGAAATTAAATCTTATCACAAAAAGAAATTTAAGTCAATTTAATGTAAATGTGAAGCCCAAGGTATAAATTTCTTTGTTAGAAAATCAGTTAAAAAGTAGATACTTAATGTCATTATAACTAGTATAAAAAGTGCAGAAAACATTAAATCAATCTGCATTCTTGCATTTGCATGTAACATTAAATACCCAAGTCCTTTTGAAGAACCAACCCATTCACCTATAACTGCTCCAATAGGTGCAATACAAACAGCTATTTTAAGTCCAGAGGCTAAAGAGGGCAAGCTTGCTTTAAATCGTACTTTAAATAGAGTTTGAAAAGCAGATAGTTTATATGTATGTGCTAGTTGAAGCCATTGTTTTGGTGTATTTTTAAGACCATCATAGCAAGCAGTTGTAATTGGAAAATATATTATAATTACTGTCATAACTATTTTTGAAGCCATTCCATAACCAAACCATAAAACTAAAAGAGGTGCTATTGCAAATACTGGAATGGCTTGAGAGATTACGAGTATTGGAAGTAAATATTTTTCAATTTTTTTAAAATAAAGTAAGGTAAAAGCAGAACCTAGACCAAAAATACAACCAAGAATTATTCCAAGAATTATCTCTATTAGTGTAGTTTGGGTATGCTCCCAAAGTAAGCTATATTGATTTATTAATTGAGAAAATACATCTGTTGGTTTTGGAAGTATATAGTGTGGTAAATCAAAAATTACAATAATACTTTGCCACAAAATAAATAAAAATATAATAGGAAGTAGTATTTTAAAAAACTTTTTCATACTTGACTTTCTTTATCTTGAAGCTTAGATATTAACTCATCTTGTAAGTTCCATAGTTTTTCATTTGAAAGTTTATGAGGTAAATCTCCTTGTAAGGAAGCCACTTCTTCTAAAATAACTGGTTGATTTTTTAAAATATAAATATGATTTGCTAGTTTTATAGCTTCTTGTGGGTCATGAGTTACAAGTAAAATAGTTTTATCTTTTAACAAATGGCAAGTTAAATCTTGTAGTTGAATTTTTGTAATTGCATCTAAAGCTGAAAAAGGTTCATCCATCAAAATAAAATTTGCATCTTGCATAAGTGTTCTTGCTAATGCAACTCTTTGTTTTTGTCCACCTGATAATTCATAAGTTTTTTTATCTACGTGTTCAGACATATTTACTTGGCTTAAAAGTTCTTTTGCTTTTTGTAAAGTTTGCGCTGACTTGCTTCCCTTTAAATGATGATACAATTGTACATTATCTAAAATACTAAGCCAAGGATATAGTGAGTTTTCTTGACCAAGCCAAGCTATACTAACACCTTTTTTTAATACTATTTCCCCATTAGTGATATTTTCTTTTTCTAAATCAGCTATGCATCTAAGTAGGGTTGATTTTCCAACTCCTGAACTTCCTAGTAAGGCAGTACTTTTGTTTTCTAGAATATTAAAGTTTAGATTTTTAAATAGTTTTTTACCTTTAAAATCAAGGTTTAAATTTTGTATTTGAGCTATAAAGTTATTGTCCATAGCTAATATAATATAATAAAAGAACTAAAAACATGTATCAAATATTAGCATTAATCATTGTAAATAAAATTATTCTCGATTATTAAGTTTCTCTAAAAATATTTTGATATACTCAAACTCAAAAATAAATAAAATAAACATATATTAATAGGATTTTAAAAATGAGAGAATGGTTAGAAAATCATAAAGACGATAAAATTAGAACACAAATGTATTATGCAAAACAAGGTATCATTACTGGTGATATGGAGTATGTTGCAAAAGTTGAAAAAATTGATCCAGAGCTTGTGCGAAGTGAGATTGAAAGAGGAAGATTAATTATTCCTGCAAACGTAAATCATAAACACCTAGTTCCAATGTCAATTGGAATTGCCTCATCATGTAAAATTAATGCAAACATCGGTTCTTCTGCAGTTGCTTCAGATATTAATGGAGAAATTGAAAAAGTTGATGTATGTTTAAAATATGGTGCTGATACTATTATGGATTTAAGTACAGGTGGAGATTTAGATGCTATTAGAACAGCTGTTGTAGAACATTCAACAGTACCTATTGGAACTGTTCCAATTTATCAAATTTTACATGATTGTAAAGATAAGATTGAAGATTTATCTATTGATGTTATGTTAAAAGTTTTAGAAAAACAAGCACAACAAGGTGTTTCTTACTTTACAATTCACGCAGGTTTCCTACTTGAAAATATGCCAAATGTTGCAAAAAGAAAAATGGGAATAGTATCACGTGGTGGTTCTTTAATGGCTGCATGGATGATGCATTACCACAAAGAAAACCCATTTTATGAAGCATTTGATGATATTTTAGAAATCTGTGCTAAGTATGATGTTTCTTTATCTTTAGGTGATAGTTTAAGACCTGGATGTTTAGCTGATGCTTCAGATCCTGCTCAATTATCAGAACTTAAAGTTTTAGGTGAATTAACATTAAGAGCTTGGGAAAAAGATGTTCAAGTTATGATTGAAGGTCCTGGTCATGTTCCTTTAAATCAAATTGAAAGAAATATGAAGTTAGAAAAAGAGTATTGTCATGAAGCTCCTTTTTATATCTTAGGACCATTAGTAACTGATATTGCTGCTGGTTATGACCATATTTCATCTGCAATTGGTGCAGCTGTTGGTGGATGGCATGGAGCTAGTATGTTATGTTATGTAACACCAAAAGAGCACTTAGGTTTACCAAATGCTAAAGATGTAAGAGAAGGTATTATTGCATATAAAATTGCTGCTCATGCTGCTGATATAGCAAGAGGAAGAAAAGGTGCAAGAGATATTGATGATGAAATGTCTGATGCAAGATATGGTTTTGATTGGAATAAGCAATTTGAACTTTGTTTAGATCCTGAGAGAGCTAAAGAGTATCATGATGAAACTCTTCCTCAAGATGTATTTAAAGAAGCTGAGTTTTGTTCTATGTGTGGACCAAAATTTTGTTCATATAAAATTACACAAAAAATTGTTTCTGAACATGGTGAAGCAATGAAAAGTATTGGTGAATAATCACTAATACTTTAAGAAGTATATATCTCAATATTGGGATATATATTTTTTAATTTCTTACTTTTTTCTTTAGGCATTACACAAAAAGCTGTGGCTAATGCATCTGCTAGCATTGCATTTTCTGCTTTTACAGTAACTGCTTTTATATAGTTTGCACTTGTTCCAGTTTTCGTATCAAATAAATGATGATACTTCTTACTAAATTTAGTCCCATAGCCACCTGAACTTGCCATTGCATTATTATTTAAGCTTAAATAATTTACATCTTTTAAATAAGGAGTTGCAATATTCCAGTCTCTATTATTTTTATGGCCACCTATGCTATTAAACTCTCCTAAATTTATAAGGACATTTTTAAAACCTCTTTGTTCTAAAATATTTGTAATCCTATCTGTTATATATCCTTGAGCAATACCATTTAGAGTGATTTTCATATCTTTTATTTTAAAATTTATTTCTTTTTTATTTATGATTATATTTTTATAAGATACTAACTTTGAAGCTTTTTTAATATATTTTTTAAGGTTTTTATCATTGCCTTTTGTTTTAAAAGCCTTGTCATGTGCTAGCCATAAAGGCTGAACTGTAACATCAAAGGCTCCATTTGTCTTTTCAGATATTTCATGTGCAAAAGTTAATACTTCAACTAACTCTTTTGGCGGATTTTCTAAAACACCATATTTATTTAATTTTGAGATTGAAGAGTTTTTATCAAATAGACTAAATATATTTTCTAATCTTTTAATCTCGTTAATACAAGTTTTTAAACTTTCCTTTGCATAATATGTATCTTCATAAAATAGTGTCATCTTCGATTCTGCTCCAAGTGCAACTCCACTCCATACTACTTCTTTACTATTATCTGCATTTAATTTATTAAAAGGTAGAGAAAGACTTAAAGAACTAGCTGCTATTGTTAAAAACTTTCTTCTTGAAATTTTAGTCATTTGTTTTTCTCCAATCTTTGATTTGCATATCTTTCTCTTTTTTTGCATCTTTTTTTAATATCTTACAAAGGTCTGCGTCACTATATATTTGAACACAGTCTAAACACTGAAAACACTCAGCATATTTTATATCACCACTTTTTTTATCTATTGCTTGATAGTTACAGCTTTTATGACAGTTATTACAAGGGTTCCCACACTCAAATCTTCTTGGTAACCAATTTAATGTTTGTAATCTTCCCATTAATGAAAGAAAAGCTCCTAATGGACAGAAGTATCTACAAAAGCCTTTAAATAAGAACATTCCTAAAACCAACCAAAATAGTGCATAAACAACATAAGGCCATTGTCTATCAAATACTAATGTAATTGAAGTTTTAAAAGGCTCTATTTCTATTAAGTATTCAGTAATATTTGGTGCAAAAATAGCTGAAAGTATTAAAGAAGCAAGTACAATGTACTTGATATAGACTAGTTTAGAATTTAGATTCTCTGAAAATCTAATTCTTGGAAACTTTAACATTCTTCCTATATAGTGTGAGAATTCTTGTAAAACACCATAGGGACATAACCAACCACAAAAAGTTCCTCTACCCCAAATAGCTAATGATATTAAAACGAAGAACCAAATTATAAGAGAAAATGGGTCATATAATAAAAATTGTAAACTTTGAGAATTTACTACTGCTTTTACTAAACCTAAAATAGTAACCATACTAAGTTGACCTTGTCCATACCAACCTATAAAAAATAGTGTGATTAAAAGAAGAAAACTTCTTTTATATCGTAGATTTTTTAATACTACTTGGTATTTAAAAAGAATTATAAAAAGTCCTATTAATAGTAGAGTTAGGATTATGAGTTTCTCTTTTTGCTCATAAATTGATGAAAGCCAAAGAGGAGTCTCTTTTCCTTTTTGCTTTATATCAAAATATTTATTATCAATATATACATCTAAACTTAAATTTTTTATAACAGGAGTTGAATATAAAGTTCCATTTCCTCTTACTACTTTTGCATTTAATATCCAAGGGCTTGAAGGATCAAAATCAAATCTTTTATCTACTTGTAAAATTAAAGATTGCTCAAACTGTGGTATACCATCTAATAAATTAATCTCATAGTCCCCATCTCTAATATTTAAAGCAAAGCCCTCTTGTTGTATTTCTAAAGTATCTGGTGAAGTATTTCTTACAAAGTCATCACTTAAAATTTGATGTTCACCATTTGCAAGAATAAGTATTGCTTCTTCTGTTTCTAAAATCTGGCCATCTAATTCATCTTGTGTAGATTGTTTTATCAGGTTTTTTGCAATAGATGGAATAGTTAAATCAGCTACATAAAGGTCTAAAAAAAGTTCATTTCTCTCATCATCTAAAAGTTCATTTTTGTATTCACTATTTATAAATAGCTTTTCTGCTTCTTCTTTTGTAACTCTTAAATTCTTAACTAGGTTTTTATCTAATAAACTTTTCCAAGTGTGTTTTTCTAATAAATCTTTTTTAGGATGGGATATCTCTTTTGGAGCAACTCCTGATAATTTTTCTTTAGCAATTTTAATACTTGAGGCTAAGATACTGTCATTTGCAATTTTTACAGATGCAGTTGCCTTACTTACTCCATCGAGGTATACAGTGTTTCCAGAACTTTTTAAATCTCCAACTTTTATACTATTTTTTAAAGATTTATTTTTATATTGTTGTAAAAATTCAACAAAAGGAAGAATACCTAGGCCTGATACGAAAACTGGTTCATCTTGCTCTAAAAGTTGTACGTCTAAAAAATTACCTTCTATATCCATTTGAACAAGCATATTCATTTTTCCACCAGAAAAACCTGCAATTGGTGCTAAATCAAAAGTTTCGAATATAAATGAATGAAGTTCTTTATTTTTATCTAATATTTCCCACATAGGAAGAGTTTCGTCTTTCTTCCCTATACTCATAGATTTATCAATAAATTTTGTTAGTTCATCTTTTGTCATAGAAGCTTGGATGTTATTAAAAGATACAAGTATAAAAAATGTTATTAAAATTAAACGAAACATGATACCTCTTTAGTTTTTTTAAGTAAATAAAGAGTATATAATATGAATATAGCTTAGGATTAGCGATAATTGAAAAATTGTTCTTTAATTAAGACAATAATTATCCTATTTTAATTATAATACAAAAAATATAAATACAATAAAGGAAATTTTCTATGGCAAATATCGAAGAT
>MDTG01338478.1_pt1 | contig 10168 bp, 6 predicted proteins | sample 811421 | NCBI WGS metagenome assembly MDTG01 (sample SAMN05326645, study PRJNA326480) | marine metagenome | isolation source: seawater | place: Pacific Ocean: South East | collected 2011 | reverse complement strand
TTGGAATGCATAAAAGCTATAATGTTCTAGAGCATGCTAAATTTATCAATAATTTAAATCAAATCAAAAATATTTTTTTATATTTTAATTATACTGAGACAAAAAAAATAGAAGAAATCTTAATTAAAATGAATTCAACTCTGAATGAATATTTTCATTCAGATGGCTCGATACCATTATTTAATGGATCTAATAATAACTATACAGATATAATTTATAAGTCACTAAACAAAGAGATTTATTTAAAATCAAGAAAATTCTCCTACACTAAAAATGGTATTGCTTATTATTCTGACAGTCAAAAAAGGCTTTTTTTTGATATTGTACAACCTAATAAAGATAGAATAAGTAATAATTTAAGTGCAGGAACTTTGTCTTTTGAGTTCAGCTGTGCGGGAGAAAAAATAATAACTAACTGTGGTGCATCAGAGAGCTACGGAAAAAATCCAGAGTATTTAAGGTATAGCGCCGCTCATTCTACAATAATTTTACAAAACACAAATATTAGTGAAATTAAGGAAAGTAATCCTCATGTAAAATATCCTCAACTTGTAACTTTTAATTATCAAAATAATGAACAATATACAGAATTTGAAGGATCACATAATGGATACTTAAAAAAATTCAAAAAAATAATTAAAAGAAAATTAAGGATAAATAAAAGTGATAATAAGGTTTTTGGCGAAGACTCAATAATTTCTATCAGTAAGATAAATTCTAAAACTATTTATCACATAAGATTTCATTTAGTTAAAGGAATATCATTTAATTTTACAAATAATAAGAAAAACTTAATTCTTAAGTCAAATTTAAAAAATATGTGGCTTTTTAAAAGTGATTTTGAATTAAGTGTTGAAGATAGTGTAATGGTCGACAATAATACTACTACTCCTACAAAACAAATCGTTATAAAAGGAATAATAAACAATAGTAAGCAAATAAGAAAATGGTCTTTAGAAAAAATTTAAATAAGAAAATAGCATTAATTTCAGTTTATAATAAAAATAATTTAAAATATTTGTGTAGTAACTTAAAAAAACATAATTATAGTTTTATGTCTACCAACTCCACATGTTTAAGTATTAGAAGTATGGGTTTTGATTGTCTTAACATTTCCAAACTTATTAAATCTAAAGAAATTTTAGATGGAAGGGTAAAAACGATAAACAAAAAAATATTTGGTTCTATATTGTTTAATAGGAATAATAAAAAACAAATAGATGAATTTAAAAAATTAGCTTTTCCAGTGATAGAATTAGTCGTAATTAATCTTTATCCATTTAATAAATTTATAAATAAAGATGATTTAAATAAAAGTATCGAAATGATTGATATTGGCGGACCAAGCCTTTTAAGAGCGGCAAGTAAAAATTTTAATTCTGTAACACCTATCTCTTCAATTAAAAATTATAAAAAATTAATATCAAATTTAAATAAAAATAAAGGAGAAACCGATATTAAATTTAGAAGAAAAATGGCATCTGAAACATTTAAATTAACTTCTGAATATGATTATAGCATATACAGCTGGATAAAAGACAAACAATTAGTAGACAATAGTCATCTGAGATATGGTGAAAATCCAAATCAAAAATCCTATTTAAAAAACAACAGCAGTAAATCAATTTTTGATTATCAAATAAGTGGAAAAAAAATTAGTTATAACAATATTCTAGATGTTGATAGCGGCCTAAAATGTTTAAAGGAGTTCAATGAACCAACTTGTGTAATAATAAAGCATACAAATCCATGTGGTGTTGCATCGTGGAAAAATATTGAAGGAGCATTTAGAAGAGCATTGTCTAGTGACTTAACAAGTTCGTTTGGTGGCATTGTACTTCTTAATAAAAAAGTAGATAATAAATTAGCAAGACTAATAAATAATTGTTTTTTTGAAATAATTGTTGCTCCAGATTTTAATATCTCGTCAATAGAAATTTTAAAACAGAAAAAGAATTTAATACTTTTAAAAATAAAAAGCCTTAAAACACATAAAATGGATATAAAATCCACATTATTTGGAGAGATTTATCAAAATTATAATAATCAAAAAATTAGTAAGAATTTTATTAAATTGGTTACAAAGAAAAAAGTTTCAAATAAAATTATAGAAGATATTATATTTTCTTTAAAAGTTGTTAAACATTTAAAATCTAATTCTATAGTTTTGGCTCACAATAAGCAGACAGTGGGTATTGGAGCAGGTCAAACAAATCGAATTAATGCATTAAAAATGGCTTTAAAGAACAAAAATCAAGTATTTAATAAAAAAAATTTTGTTTGTTCCTCAGATGGTTTTTTTCCATTTACAGATGGTATAAAACTTTTAAAAAAGAACTCATGCATTTGTCTATCTCAGCCATTTGGATCCATAAATGATGAAAAAATAATCAATTACTGTAACACAAATAATTTACCATTATACAAAGCTAAATATAGGTTATTTAAACATTGAAAAATAAAATACCTAATTATTTATCTAAATTAATTAAAACTAATCCTAAAATTTTAAGTGGAAGAAAAAACCATATTCAACATCATCAGAGAATTTTAAAAACGATAAAACTAATTAAAAAATATTTTAATCATAATTAAATTTCTTAACCCACTTAGATAATTTATTTTCAAAATTTATTAAGTTTTTATAATTTTTCCATCGATTTATCGAACTATTATACAGAGGATTAACTACTTGGTTATAACTAGGGGTTGATATTTTTTTTCTATCTTTTGCTGTTTTATAAAAATTGGGAAGATTTTTTTCATAATTTAATTTAAGAAAAATTAAAAGTTTATTTATTTCTAAATTAAAGTTACTTACGATATCTTCATATTTAATTTTTATAAGGTCTAATTCAATTTGATCTTCATAGAATTCGAATAAGTCAAATACACTATCATAAAAACTAATAGTTTCATTCCAATCTAAAAAGTTAATCATTGCTTTATTTTGCTTGAAAGATGTAAAAAAACAACTGGTTACAACGTCATATGGGTGTCTTAATGCAAGGATAATTTTTGACTCAGGAAAAATTAATTTTACAAACCCTAGTTCAGTTATTGTTAATGGTATTTTATCAATAATAATTTTATCTTTAATGTTATAAAAACTTTTCACTTGATCAAAATAGAAATCCCTAATTTCAAGAATTTCTTTTTCATTAATTTTTAATATTGCGTCTAGATTACTTTTATTTGATTTAAAAAATTTGTCTCTAGCATTTGGTAAAAAAGGTTTTTCTTCTAGAACTAAAATTTTTGAGTGTGATCTTAATATTGAATCTAATAATGTAGTTCCAGATCTAGGAAATCCAACAAGAAAACAAATATTTTTTTTATTTTTAATTTTATTAATTGATAAAGTAATTTTTTCTAAATTTTTTTTTGTATATATTTTTTTAAAATTTTTAAATGTCTCTATAAAGCTATCTCGTTTTATTAGTTTATTTTCCTCTAGATTTTTTAGGAAATTATTTCTTTTCTTAATAGAGCTTAAGGCAATTTTATAATTATTAATTTTTTCATTATTTTTTGATCTTAAGTTAAGTACATTTACATAATAATTTTTATTTTCTTTAAATATATATTCCAGATTATGATTAATGATTATTTCTTCAGATTCATTATACATTTGCTTCCTATTGAATAGCAAACTTTTATAAAATAAAATCTTGGCAGTAATTTTATTATTATTTTCATGATAAAAATTTAGTTTTTCTTCAAGCTCTTGAATTTTATTGGTCCTTTCTAGCAAAGCAAACAAATTAATATATGCGTCTTCAAATTTATCATTTAATCTAATACTTTTATTAAAATAAGAAATTGCTTGTTTCTCATTTTCTAATTTTTCATAATATTTACCAATTACAAAATATAAAAAATGTCTATTTTTAAATTTTTTTTCATCTAGTGATTCTAAATCACTTAAATGTTTTTTAAATTTATCAAATAAATTATATATTGAACAAACATTCCAGTAATAAAATAAAATCTCAGTATTATATTTATAATTTTTATTATATTTTTCTATTACATTTGTAGCTTCACTAAAGTTTTTGTTTATTATATGTACATTTGATAAGTTTATATAGGCTTCAATTTTTTCTGCATCCCTAGCTATAGCTCTAAGAAATATTTTTTTTGATTCTTCAAAACTTCCATTTCTTGCATAATTAATCCCTTGCATAATAAGGTTTTTATACTCAGCTAAGTGCTTGTTGAATTTGTTATCCATAAATAATAATTGCTGTTAAATAATTTAATTATATTTTATAATAGTTTAAATTATAAATTATATGCAAAATCCACATCTTTTCTTTGCAACTCCTGTTTGGGCTGCACAAATCAATAATTATAAAGAAACAAATGAAGATTTATATAAATATATTAAAGAGCTCCAAAAAAAAGACATGGATGGTATTCTTAAAAGTAATATAAAAGGTTGGCATTCAAAAGATTTCAACTTGCAAGACCAAATACCTCAAAAATTTATAAATTTAATCTCTCCAAATATTAATAGTTTAATAAGCGATATGGATTGGGATATCAAAAATCAAAAAATTAAAATTACTAACATGTGGGCTATAATAAATACAGGAGGTGCAGCAAACTCAAGACATCACCATGGAAATAGTGCTATTAGTGCTGCTTATTATGTAAGGGCTCCTATTAAATCAGGTGATATAGTTTTTTATGATCCAAGACCTGCCCCTGTTTATTTTCATCCAAATGCAAACAAACCAAACAGTCTAAACGCAATGGTTAATTCTATCAGTCCAGTTGAGGGTGGTTTAGTGCTATTTCCAAGTTATCTAGATCATTCGGTTAATGCTAACCTTACTGATGAAGAGAGAATTGTAATAAGTTTTAATATTAGCTTAATTAATCAATCTTAAGTTCTATTTTGTCTTAGACAAATAATCCCAAGCTTCTCCACTTTTAATTTCTTCAAGATTCCATTGCCCGTAAGCAAGATTATTAAATACAGTATAGTCTATTTTGTGTTTTTCAATATCTTTGATATTTCCAATATTACTAAAGGTCTTGTCAGTAAAATACGCTGGGATACCATTAATCATGGCCTTCAAGCCAGCAGTTGATTGAAAGGAAACAAAAGCCCAGGCCTTTTCTAAAAGAGAATTAAGAGGAGTTTTTGAAAATTTATTATGTACAATTATTTCTCTGTCACTATATTTTTTTAAAGTTGATTTAGTAGCGTCAAGCCAATTATTCTGTTTAAACAATGTTTTCATTGTCTCTGAAGGTTCAGATAAAATTATATAATCTCCATTATTTTTAATTTTTTTAAAGTTTAAATTTAGTTTGTTTAATCTATCACTTTTACAATTACCTAAACCATCATGCCAATAATTATTATAAACTATTCTAAAGTATCCATCTAAATTTAATATACTAGTTTTTTTGTTTTCAAAATTTCTATCGGATTGTTTGAAATAACCATGATCCATATAGTAAAAATTTTTAACTTTTTCTAAAACCTCCACAGTACCTCTCAAAAAACCATATGTCGCAACAGTTTTACTATAGTCTGTAAAATTATTAACATGACACATAAGTGAATTTGATCCTTTTGCAAAATTATAACAAAGAGTTCTATTAACGATGTGATCTGTATACAACACTATTGGTGTATCTGATATTTTGTTTTTATAACTCATAATATTAAATACTCATTTCATATTGTTGTGACCATGTTCTCATCATCCATGTTATGATTAATCTTTTTGCATTATTGGAATAATTACTTTCATGAATTATTTCTTTTATTCCATCTTCAGCTTTTATCGTTTCTTGATATTTTGTTTTTAATAAATTAGAATTTTCTATCCAACTAGTAATCGGTACAGACCATCCAGTTTTATGCTTTGAAAGTATATATTCAGGAATTTTATGTTTGTAAGATAGTTTAACTGGTAATTTGCAATTATTTGCAGTTTCACCAAATTTATAATTTGAATTAATAGACAAACAATATTGCATATATTTTTTTGAAGCTAATGGAAATCGACCCTCCATTGAAAAGGCCATTCCAAATCTATCATTTCTTGAGAAAAAATCTTCTGAGACTGTTGTTATACAATCAAGAGCCATTGCTGAATTTACAATATCATCTGGATTCCATAATTCTTCTGGTAAAATTTGTAACAAAACATCATGAAGATCATTATAGTCAAATTTAATATTTAAATTTAAAGGGGCTGCAAACTTTTTCATCCATAAACGTATGAAATCACTCCAGCTTGATGGCTTTTGAGACATATTCTTAATTCTATAATAATGAGGGTAGCCACCGTAAATTTCATCACCTATATCACCAGCCATAGTAACGACAATATTGTTTTCAGATAAATATTTATTTGTATAATAATACATCGGTAGATTCCAGTTATAACGCGGCTCTTCAATTGATTTTATAGATTCGTCCCAATTTCTTACAATAATCTCTGGTGTAATTTTAACCTCCTTATGGTTGAAACCCAATTCATTTGAATAAATTTTAGCAACTTGTGCATCACTATTGTGATCCTCGCCCTTAATTATTGCATTTGGCTCCATAATATTTGTAAATGAGTCCATTGAATTAATATGGTTATTTAATTCGTAGGCAAGTAATGATGAATCAATTCCACCAGATAAAAATAAGCCAAATTTTCTGGAACCTAAAGTAGAATTACGAATAGTTTCAGAGGTTTTATCGATAAATTCTTCCTTAATTAATTTGCTATTAGAAAAAGGCTTTATTAATGTTCTAAAAGTTTTTTTTATTTTTTTATTATATAGGTCGTAAACCAGTGTTTCTCCTGGTAAGACTTTATAAATACCTGAAAAAATTGTTTGCCTTAAAACATTTACTCCTAGTAAACTTGTACATGCTAAAGCCAGCCTATCGATTTTTTTAGATGAAGTTATATACTTAAGTAAAGGTTTAATTTCAGAAGAAAATATTATACCTGATTTAGTAGTCGCAAAAAAAAGTGGTTTTATTCCTGCATGATCTCTTGATAAAATAATTTCTTTTTGACTTTTATTATAAAAAACAAATGCATGCATAGAATCAATTATTTTTGATATTACTTCTTCATATGAGAATTCATCTAACAACCAGCTTAATAACTCAGTATCACAAGTTGATTTTGGAAAAAAAATTTCTTTATATTTTCTTTTTAATGTTTCATAGTTAAATATCTCACCATTATAAATTAATATATTTCCTTTATTAGACTTCCATGGTTGTTTACCCACTGAAGGTTTAGATGTTATGGACAATAGACTATGACCAAGTGTAATATTTTGATCAGAAAAAACTCCTTGGCCATCTGGTCCTCTATGCGAATTATCATCGATTATATTTTGAATTAAAGGTTTATTATTTTCTGTAATTCCATAAATTCCACACATATCAATCAACCAAAATACATTTTAAAATTAATTATTAAAATTTAATAATATTATATTTTTTCAATTAAGTAATCTTCTATTATAAGATATTTTAATCCAGAATTATTTATAACATACATTGCATCATTAAAATCCATAACAATAGGCAATCCATGTAAATTGAAAGAAGTATTTAAACAGTAAGATTTATTAAACATTTTGTTGAGGGAGTTTAATATTTTAAAAAAACCTTCATTTGTCCCCTCTGATATAATTTGTGCTCTGGTAGAATGATCATATGCATGAACACCTGCTTTGATTTCTTTTCTATTATTAGTAGTTTCATAACTATGCATCATAAAACTATATTTGTGGTTTGAGAGTGATGGTGGTATTTTTACAAACTTATCAATGTTATCTTTTAAAATTGCAGGTGCAAATGGCATCCAAAAATCTCTTTTTTTAATGATTTTATTTATTATTGGGATAGTGTCTTCATTAGAAGCATCAGCAAGTAAAGACCTGTTACCTAAAGCTCTTGCACCAAACTCCATTTTACCTGAACAATTTGCAACTACTTCACCCTTGTTTATTAGTTCAGCAATTTTTTCATACTTATTTTTTAATTTTGTTAATTTGAAATTATTTTGATTATTATTTTTAAATTTAATTTCATCAAATTTTATATCTGGTCCTAAAAAGAATGTTTTTAATTCTATATCTTTTGATTTATTTTTATTTAATTTGGCATATTCATACCAAACTGAACCGAAGGGTAAAGTCTCATCTCCACAAGATGGCATAACATTAAAATAATTGACCTCTTTAAGTTCTGATATTTTTTTATTAACTTTGATATTCATAAATACACCACCAGCAACAACTATATTTTTAATACCAGTTTTTTTAATGCATTCCTTTACCCATCTTAAAATTAAATCCTCAGTGAAAAACTGTAGACCGCCACATAGATTATCAAATCTTGTTTCTTGAAAATCATCGATTAATCTTTTTCCAATAAACGAGAGCGGTTCTATAATTTTCTTTTTAAATTTAAGTGGATCTTGTGGATCTAAGTCAAGATAAGTTTCAAGTTTATCCTGCACATCTTTACAATATTCTTTATTTGAATAAGCAGCCAAACCCATTACTTTGTATTCATGCTCATGAGGTTTCATTCCTAAGAAATGAGTTATATTTAAATAAATATTACCCAATGAATTTTCTTCACTAGAACTTGCTACAAGATTAAAGGAATTATCTTTAACAACATATACATGAGAACAGGAGCCATCACCTCCTCCATCTAATGTTAGTACTAAATGTGGCTCATGATGATTTTTTCTAACCCCATAATAAGCTGAGGCAGCATGAAGTAAGTGATGATCATTTCTTTTGATAGGAATGCTGTCAAGCCCTAATTCTTTTAAAACTATTTCAATTTTTTTATATCTAAATTTTTTTTTGAATAAACCATTTATTCTTTCTCTTATTTTAAAATAAGTAAGTCCTTTAAAATTAATTTTTCTTCTTAAATTTAGTGACTCTAAAATTTGCGATCTAGAATGATAAGGGCTTTTTAAATTTGATAAACATATAAGATCTATATCTCTTGGCGTTAACGAAAGATAATTTAAAGCATATTTTATTGCAAGAATAGGAAAGCCGGCATACTCCTTTTTTTTATTAAGTCTTTCTTCTTGAATTGCAAAAATAATTTCTTCATCTTTACTTACGACTATAGAAGAGTTAATTCCTTCGTTAATACCTATAATTATCATTATTTTTTTATTAATTTATATCTAAATAGAATAGCATTCATTACCTGAGTTTTGAATATAATGATAGTTTACATATCTGATTTTATAGATATTAAAATAAAAAAAACTTATAATTTACTAATTAGAATTTATAATAAATTAAGTTTATGAAAAAAGTGTTGATTTTGGGTGAGCAGAACATTTGAAGATTCGACTTCAACCTGTAAAAGTTACTATGTATCATTATGGAAATTAAAACGTAAATATTTTTTTAAAAAAATTGATATCTTTATTGATTATAACCATGAATAAACAACACAGACAAAACCGATAATTAAAAATAAGTTCATTAACTTTTTTCTAGCTAATATTTGTTTTTCAGATAAATCTTTTTTTTTCGATTTATAGTAAAAAAAACAACCTAGAAAGAAAGCTACAATTCCAGAAAGATACGCGTACCATTGTAAACTGCTCATAATTTATTAAAGTAAATACATAATGAAGACAAAGATAAAAAACTAGAAAAATTTAGATTGCACAATGAGATTCAAATCCTCTTCTTCAACCTTTGAAAGCCATGTACTATTGGAATTAAGGAACATTTATAAAAACTTATCCAACAAAATATAGTCTTTTCTATAAATAGTTTGAATTTTTTCAATTTGATATTTGGTTAATTCTATTTTTTTATTTCTTCCTGTTTGTAAATGAGGAATTTTTATTTTATCAACACTAAAAAAACTCTCTAAGGTTTTACATAATTGGTCTAATTGATTTAATTTGAATATGTGAGAGAAATAGTTTAAATTTTTTCCTAAAAAAAATGTTTGAGGTAAAAAATGTCTATTTTTAAAATTTCCGTTACTTAATTCATGCAGTACCTTTTCAACTGAATATTCATAAAACTTACGATCTTTATGAAATAAGATTCTATTTTCATATGCAGAAATAAATCTATCTATCGGATCTCTAATTATACAGATTTTATAATTTACATTTAAAGGAACGAA